>WNGE01001108.1_pt1 | contig 35138 bp, 41 predicted proteins | sample 5400651 | NCBI WGS metagenome assembly WNGE01 (sample SAMN13153370, study PRJNA577476) | soil metagenome | isolation source: 60 cm soil or saprolite under grassland replicate 2 | place: USA:California | collected 2016-06-15
CAGCGCACGCAGGAGGTAGGCGGGTGGGTCGGCGATCGCCGCCTGCACGTTGGCCTCCACCCGGCGATCAAGCTCCTCGATCACGGCTGCCCCCTCCAGCAGCAGTGCCGGCGCCGCGAGGGTTGGCAGGCTGGATCGTGGTGGTGCACCCGGAACGAGCCGCCGTCGGGGCCAACCTCGAGCGTGGTTTGGAACTGGAGTTCAACGGGCGGGCCAAGATCGCGGCCCAGGCTGTACGCCATAGCGGTCTGCCAGCGGGCGGCCGGGTCCTCGTCGGGAAGCCTGGCTGCGGCCGCCCGCGTCGACGTCGGCAGCACCTGGGCAAGGCCACGCAGGTGCTCGGTAAGCTGCCCGTCCGGCCGCAAGTCCCCACCAGCGGTGCCGGCGCCCGGCAGACCAGCCGGCACATCCCTTGGCAGGCCTTCGCCCGGTTCCTGCCGGCCTGCGGGCTGGTTGGGCGTGGAGTCCGCGGCCGCGCCGCTGCGTGGGCCCCGGCGGTCGGCGCCACCGGTCCACCCCGACTCGGCCCGATCCAGTTCGACCCGAGCGTGGGCCAGCGAGCGGTTCAGCGTGTGGAACCGCTCGCGCTGGTCCAGGAGCATGGCGGTGCCGGCGGCGCCGAGGGCCTGCTGGGCGTCGGTGATCTGGTATACATCAAGAGCAGCCTGGGTCCAGGTGAGCTGTGCCGCGTCCGAGAGGGGGTAGGGTCCGAGCATGGCCAACAGGTAGGCGGGCGGGTCGGTGATGGCCGCCTCCAACCGACCGGCGAGCCGTCGGTTGAGCTCCCCGACAGCCAGTGATCCGAGCATCAGCTGCAGCAACGGACCCGACAGTTCAGGAGGATCGGTGACCTGCAAGCGGGTAAGGCGGTCCAGTTCCTGCCGCGCCACCGCGATCGTTACTGGGCTGCCCCATCAGCCATGTCCCGTAAACGGAGCAGCCCCTCGTCGTTTGTCTCGCGGACCTCGGCCCGCGCCCAGGCCTGACGGTCCGCTGGGGATGGCGTCGGTCAGGCTTGCCACCCGCTGGAGCTGCCCACGCCACCACGCAAGGCCGCTTCAGACCTGGGCAGCCTCGTCCGCCCCAGCCGGCCGCGTGGCGAGCCGCCGAGCCCGCACCTGCCGCCTGATGTCGTCCAAATCAGCCACATCGAAAAGCAGCCGGGCCGCGTCCTGGACCGAGAGCGCCCCCATGCTGGCTCTATCCGCGGTAGCTGGCTCCACCTGCGCACGAGCGGTGGCCCACTGCTTGCAGGCCCAGAATGGTGGTGTTCAGAAGAAGTTCTGGCCCACCACTGCACACGAGCCGGGGCCGGGGTCGGTACTGACGCGCCGGCCTCAGCCGCCAGGTAGCGACCAATGTTTCGAAAGAGTGCGCATGTCTTCGACCTGGTTCATCACGGGCGCGTCTCGCGGTTTCGGCCGGGAGCTGACCGAGCAGCTGCTCGCGCGGGGTGACCGCGTCGCAGCGACGCTGCGCACGCCGGAGCAGCTGGCGGACCTGGCCGCCGCCCACGGCGACCGGCTGTGGGTCCGCGTGCTGGATGTGACCGACACCGCCCAACTGCGCGAGATGGTGGACGCGGCGTTCACCGGGCTGGGCCGGATCGACGTGGTGGTCTCCAACGCCGGCTACGGCGTGGTCGGGGTGGCCGAAGCGCTCAGCGACACCCAGATCGACGCGCTGATCGCCACGAACCTGACCGCCTCCATCCAGCTCGCCCGCGCGGTCGTGCCGCACCTGCGCGCCCAGGGCGGTGGCCGCATCCTGCAGCTGTCCAGCATGGGCGGCCACATCGGCTTCCCCGGCTTCTCCCTCTACCACACCACCAAATGGGGATCGAGGGCTTCTTCGAAGCCTTCGCCCCGGAGGTGGAGCCGTTCGGCATCCGCACCACCCTGATCGAGCCTGGCATGATCCGCACCTCCTTCTACTCCGCCCCGCAGCACGCGCCGGTGCTGGAGGCGTACGCCAACAATCCCGCCGTCCGGCGCGGCGACACGCGGCTGGCGGACATGCCGGGAGACCAGGCGAAGGTGGTCGCCGCGATGATCGAGGTCGCCGGAGCCGACGACCCGCCCCGGCGGCTGCTGCTGGGCTCGGATGCCTACGCCCTGGTGCACGCGGCGCTGGCAGACCGACTGGCAGGTGTTACCGGTACCTCTATCTGGCGACAGAACGGTAAGAAACGGCAGCGCTCATTGGGCAGGGAGTGACGCCCGTGCCCCGGGGTGTACCGCGCTCCCGGGAGCGATGGGCGAGGACCGACACCGGCAGCGACCATCTTGGTCGCGCCACGGCTTCGGCGGCGGGTCGCACGGCCGACACCGTGGCGCAGCTCACACGTGCCAAGCCACCGGCCGTCCAGCGCGAGCCGCAGACGGTCCCAGACGCTCACCAGCCACGGCGCTCCTGGCGACAGTGACGGAGGGACTGGTGCGCATCGAGTGCTGCCGAACGGTGATCATCCACTCCTGCCGCACGATCCTCATATAGCGATGGCGGTAACAGCAGCCTTCGAGGCACAAAAAGACGTGGCGTACTCCACCGACGCCGACGACTACCAGCCGACGACGGCCTGAGCGGAGACCACCAGGTCCCAGCATCGTTCGACACAAGACCGTCATCGTGACGGGCGCCGCCAGCGCCCTCGTCCGGTGCTTCGCCGACGAGGGCGCCAACGTCGTCGATGTGTCGCCGGGCGGAGACACCGACGCCGACGCCCGGAGCTTGAAACCTGCGCGCGACACCGCGTTCAGCGTGAACGACCACAGGGTGGGCCAAGCCAAACGCACCGACCAGGCCCCGACGGTCGACAGGTGGGACCACAACACGCGCTCAGTGGGGCCAGTCAACCCGACCGTAGCCACCATGCTGACTGTCCCGTCTCAGCGAAGATGCTTCGGTCTCGCTGAAGCTGCTCCGATTCGTGCGTGCGTCCCACCGAATCTGCTCTAGGACGAGCCGACCGCACCGAGTACGACGCTGCGACCTGTGTCTTTGTCCCGCGACGGTCTCGGTCTGATGGAGCAGGTTCGCCGGGATGGCAACCGGGATCTGCGGACAAAGCGCAGCTTCACTGAGACACAGCGCCACCACGGGCGTCTCACCGAATCTGCTCCGCGCAGGTCACAGCCTCGCAGCCGGAGCAGCTTCAGTGAGACCGGACAGATGGGTTCAAGGTATCGGATAACAGGTCGGCATTTGTGAGGTCGGCATTTGTGAGGTCGGCGTTGAGGGACTGGCCATGATAGATGGTGAGGATGACGATGACTGCACGGTGGGGCCGACGGTGAGTTCCAGTGAGGTTGGCGCAGGTGCCCCGCCCACCAGCCAGCCCACCGTCGGTGGATATGGGTTCCCGCAGTCATGCGCGAGTGTCCGCCATCCACGTGGACGCTGGACCCGGAGGACCTTCACCGTCGTAGGCGGCAACGAGTACGCGCGACGTTGAATAGGACGACCCACGACCTCACCGGGACGATCGCGGCCGCGGTCCGGTCAATCAAGCTGGTCCGCATCTCACCGTGAGCTGGCTCAACCCGCTCTTGTGGCTTACTCAAGCTGGTCCGGTCTGGCTGCGGCGGCTCGCCTCTCCGCTGAGCGATGCGGCGGCGGTACCCGCCCGCCTCGCCGCTTCACTCGGGTTGACCCGTGCCCGTAGCTGCGGTTCGCGGTTGACCGCTGGCGTTCGCTCCGTCATTGGGGCTGCTGGTTGCCTTGCCATGGCGCGGGGTGCCGCCAAAGCGCCGTCGGTGGAGGTCGCGCACCCACTCCTCGACCGGCGCCTTCCACTGCTGCGTGGGCGAGGGGATGTTCTTGATCAGACTCCTGGGATTGAGGCCCAGTTCCTTGGCCATGCGCAGCGTCTCGTCAGACAGTCGACAGCGGCGCTGTGCCTCAGCCCAGCGCTCCTTTTTCGCGGCCTTGCTTGGCTTCGCCATGGCGCCTCCCACAGCTTCCTCGACGACGTATTCGCTGGTGCCACGCCTACCCCGCGCGGCCCAGCGCGTCACCAACGACCTCCAGGCCCACGCTCAGGGTCAGCTCGATGTCGATGTCGTCAAGGCTGCTGCCGAGCTGGCCGAGATGGTCCGCGAAGGTGGCAAACGAGTCGACGACATGCTCAAGCGGTGCCCGGTGGGCGGGCCGCTCGCCCGCCTGTGTCCTGAAGGCCACCACATAGGCCAGTACCGCCGGCCAGATCGCCTCCGCGAACCCGTCCGACGCCTCCTCGACTCCCGCCTCAGCATGGGCCTCACGCAATCGGTCGCGCACCTGTTGCCGCAGGTGAGGATGGGCGGTGTCGACCGCCCGGACGATCGCCGCCAAGCGGGCGCCCGGGCCGAAGCCTTCCAGCGGGTGGGGGCGGATGGAGGCAGGGGGCAGCCAGATCCAGATGTCCTCTGGGCTGGACCACCACCATGAGGGGAGCGTCACCACGCCATACCTTCGCCACTCGGCCTGCAGGCGCCTGCCGAGCCCGGGCCTGGCGGCGGTGGCGAGCAGCGCGGCGACCGCGCTCCAGCCCGCGGGTGCGGCCAGGTCCGTTGCAAGCAGCCAATCCAATTGACCGGCGAGCGCCGCGGTGGACCCAGTGTGCAGCAGGTCGCCGTCGAACACGCAGGCGGGGCACACGGCCACACGCTCTGCTCCGGTCGGGGCGAGCAGGTGCTCGTTCGGGTAGCGGTCACCGCAGATCGAGCAGGCCGCGTCGTCCGCTGTGGCGCGGACCGCCTCGGCCCGTCCGTCGATGAGCAGGTCAGCGAGGGCTGCGACCAGGTCGTCGACTGGTCGCTGGCCATCCAGGGTGGCCTGCACACGGAAGCCGTCGCCGGCGTCGAGTTGGGGAGCGATCACCTGGACCTGCGGGGGGCGTGTCAGGTCGACCCGCGACTCGTCGTCGGGGTCTTCGTCGCCGACCACGGAGCTGAGCTGGTCGGGGCGGCCCACGGCCAGCCAGGCCGGCCCTGGGTAGGAGTAGTACTCGCCGCAGTCCGGCCGTCGCTCCGCCTCGACCGGCCAGCCCGCTCGGCGCAGCGCTGCCACAAGGTCGACGTGCAGCCGCTGCGCCAGGACGACACCCTGCCCATCCTGGGGGTTGCTGGCCAAGCGACGGCGCGCGAGCGTGTACGGTTCACCCGTCGCGGCCATGCGCGCGCGGATCGCCCGTTTGCCCTTCCGGCCTTCGGTCATGCGGTCACCCCTGTCGACGAGACCCACGCACCACGTCGTTATGGCGGCACAACCGATTGACGCGCGAGTCGGGGACCCTTGTCCGCGTCGCCGCGACGACGGCGTGGGCGTCGCCCGGCACGGAACGGGCAAGCGGTGGCTGCCACGGCCCGACTCTAGCGCATGGCGCCTCGGCAGGCCTCCGCGGCTAGGCTAGGCTAGGCGAATTTGCGGGTGGAGCCGCCGCAGGCTCACCCCCACCCATACTTGCCCGGGTACTCGCCCGGGTCGGGGAAGTCCCAGTCCCAGCCTTCCCACGCCGGATCCTCGCCCCAGTCAGAAGGGACGCGCCGCACCCGCACGGGGACGGGGGTCAGCGGGCCGCCGCCCCGGGGCCGCGCGGCGGCGCACATGGCGAAGATGCCGAGATCGCGGATGTAGTGGATCGCGTTGGGGGCGGGAACGCCGTGCGTCTGGCTGATGGTGGCCTCCAGCCCGCCGCCGGATGTCCGCGCGAACTTCCAGTGGCCGCGCTCCCAGCCGCTGCTCCACACGGAGCCCAGGGTGGTCGTCCCGTTCGCGGGGAGCGTCCACAGCGGCCAGGCGAAGACCTCCGCTCCCTGGACGCGGAACCAGCCGGAGGCAGGCTCTTGGGGAGATGGGGGCCGCCGTAGCGCGGGTAGCCGAATTCCGGGACGGCGAGCGTGGCCAGCCAGGTGGCTCCGGGAACGGCCATGCTCCCGCCAGGCCCGCGCAGGCCGGGGTCGGTGGAGTAGGTCGCGTTGTGGTCGAGCAGCCATCCCTCTGAGCCCTCGACCCCCCGCCAGCCGGTCAGCGCCTCGGTGAGCAGCCGCTCGGGGTCCCGCCGCACCTCCAGCATCGGGTAGTACCAGAAGCTCCCGATGGTCTGCCGGCCCCGGACGGCGATGAGCGGGTTCACCAGGCAATGGCCGTCGGGGTCGGTGGCCTCGTCGGTTATCGTGGCCTCCAGCCACGATCTGCCGTCAGTGCTCCTGGCCAGTTGGCGGTACCCGGCGGGCGTGACCCGCAGCGGGTCTGGCGCCCCGCGCCGCCTGCGGACCGGGAATCCCCTGGTGAACGGCAACACCTCGCCCTCGCGGATTGCCCCCAGCCGCTCCATCAGTACCGAGACCAGGTCGGCGCCGCTCGCCTGTTTGTAGCAGTACAGGATCGCGTGCCGATCCTCTGGATCCCAGCTCAGATAGCTGCTCTCCAGCACCTGCGTCATCAGGCCTCTCACAGCGAGGAACCCGAGTGGCACGTCGCCGACCAAGCCGGGGAGGTCGATCCGGTGCAGATCGCTCACGCCGCTCCACCTCCGCCACGCCCATCCCGATGAAACCCAACCGCACTTTACTCCTCAAAGGCCAGGATCCAGGCTTCTGGTGACGGTGTGGTGGTGGGTGGCCGTAGGAGGCATGGCGGACACCTTCGTGGCTGTCGTCGGCAACCGAACCGACGATCCTGAGCTGCGCTTCACGCCTAGTCGTTTCCGTACTCGGGCTCGTAGAGGTCCGCCAGGTCGACATCACTGATGTCGAACTCGATGTTGTAGAAGCTCGCTGGGTCCTCGCGCACTTGCCCGGTGAAGAAGCCGCCGCGCCCGATCGCGTGCATGCGACCGTGGCCGCTCAACGTGAGCCCGCAGGCTGGGCACTCGAGGTCCGTCGGGATCTTGACGATCTCCTGGACGATGAACTCCTCTCCCGCTTGCGGCTCGCCAGCGCGGACGAACTCGCCGGAGACCCATGCTTTCCCACCACATGCAGAACACTCGACGATCACGCCGAGGTCGGCAGCGGTGACGGCCTTCGCTGCGAGGTCGTCGACAGTGCGGGCGCCGACCGCGAGTCGGCGCGCCTGCTCTTCGCGTCCGAGTTGCCCAAACGCGGCTCGCACCTCTGCGATGTACTGCTTGACTTCGCTCTCAAGTGCCTCGGCAGCTGCAGCGATCATTTTGTGCGCTGCCTGCGCCTCTTCCTCGCTGAACAGGTCCTCCAGATCCTTGCCTAGCTGTCGAAGCAGGATCTCCGTGAGGCGGTAGTAGTCGGCCAGCCATACGCCAGTCTTCAGGCCCGCGAATGGCGTTCCTCCAGAGTGAAGCTCCTCGTTGCGGAGTTCGATTAGACCGATCGCACCGTTGAGGTCGCCATCTGTGAAGTCGTCGACCACGACCGCGCACCGGCGGAAGACGGTCGCTGCAGGGATCGACCGAGGCCGCTTCGGCTGCCCGAACCCGAACGCGTAGAGGAGGTTCAGTCCATCTTGGGGGTCGGCGAGAAGCGCCGGATGGACTGAGGCGAGAACAGTCCGCCCGAGCACTTCGAGTGCGAGAATCGACCAGAAGGGGAATAGCGGACCTTCCTGCTCCTCGCGTGCCGCGCGTGCGACGTAGAGCTTGGTCTTCTCCCAGAGGACATCTTCGTCCCAAATGGTGGCTGGCCTCATTGCACGAGAATTCTCTGTAGCCGGCGCGAACCCGCGTCGAGACCTTCGGCGGCGGCCCGCGCATGTAGCATCCGCCAGTTGTCAATGATCACCAAGTCGTTGCGCTGCCACTCAAGGCGGACGTGCGAAGCCTGGCGCAACGCTTGCTCGAAGTACTCCCCTGCGGGCGTAAAGGCCGGGTCGGCGGGCGTCATGCACCCGCGATCGTATCGAACTCGTGTGCCGTCTCGTTCCCGTTTGATGATCGATGCGGGGAAGCCTCGCCCGCCAGAGCGCACCCACCACACCGCGCGCTCTAGCGCTCGTGATTCCCGCTCGGTGAACGCCAATCGTAAGGCGTCCGCCAATAGCGTCGGCCGATTCTCAGATCCTGGGTCTGCGCATCGCAGAACCATCCACCGGGGTGGGCGGCGGTGGTGGGCCGCATCGGTGTGGAAGGGGAAGGCACCGAGCCCGTACGCCGAAGACAGCGAATTTGCAAGAGCATTCCCGGCCACGATCGGTGTCAGTTCTTGAAGAACCGGCCCACCAGGACGGACAGGAACAGGAGCGCCAAGGCAAGCGGCGGCACACAACAGCTCATCTTCGTCGCGCGCGACACCGACCCAAAAGCCGTCGCCTAGCAGTTGTTTATCGTCCGGCGAGACGAGTCTCGACGGGAGAGCCAGAGACCTCGACTGCACAAACTCGCGACTCACGATTCGCCGGCTTTCTCTTTGGTTGGCGTGTCGGGCCTATTACTGTAGACAGGTCGGACTGACCGGAACTCAAATGGAGCATAGAACTCGTCCAGTGCCTCGCTTACCACGTCGGCCGCCTCGTCACGGCCGGGAGCGACGCCCTTACGGACTGTGCTGCCCTCCAGCGTGATGAGCCAGGGATAGACGCCCGGCCGGTTGGCGTCGATCCGGATGGCGTAACGGCCATAGCGGGCCACCCAGAACTTGTGGCCCGCGTTCTCCCTAGACTCGTACTGCACCTTTGCCATGGGCGGATCATACGTAGGTCTTCGATTCGTCGGCAGAGCCAGCGGGCGGGTCAGGCAGTGCGGTCCCCGACTCGACCCTGCCGTCGAGGGGGTGCAACCGTGCCGGCCGGTTCCGAGCAGACTGGCGCGCACCCGCGGCCTGGTGGTCTCCGACATGGCTGCCGTGCAGGCTGACGTAGATCGCGCAGATCCTGGTTGTCCCGCCGGGTCTCCCCAGCCTAGTGCCACCCCGGCGCCTGCAAGGCCGGTCCGTTCCTCCCTCGCTGTCGCTCGGTCCGGTACTCCCGTCCTGCGGACGCCCTGCGGGCGGCCTTTCCGGCACCGGGGGCCCCGGCACTCCAAGGGTGTCACCCAGCGGGCCGTCGAGGTCCGCTCGGATCAAGGGAGGCTGTCATGCTGCCAGGCCAAATCATCGCGTCCGGCTGCCTGGCCATTTGCGCGACCTGCGAGGCAAACGTCTTGCCTCTGGTCATGCCGGACTCCAGCGGCCGCCTCGGCATCGGCACCCGCTACCTGTGCGACCCAAGCAGCAGCCGCGAGTCAGAATTCGATCCAGCCCGGCCGCTCGCCGAGGCCGGCCCGCCTGGCTGCGCGTTCGGCCATGGCGGCGTCGCTCGCGACGTCGTCACCTGCCGGCCCGAGCAGGCCCAGCCCTCCGTCACCGCCATCAACTCGTTGGCGACCCAGATCCGGCGGGCGCTGAAGCGCACGGCCCGCCGCATCGCCCAACTCCTCACCGGCAGATCGACCAGCGAGGTGGTTGAGGGAGACGGCAGCCGCCCCCCGAGGAGTGGCAGGTTCAACGTCACCGTCCTGCACAACAGCGACCGGGGCCGGTTCTTCGGCTACGAGGAGGGCGATGCGCTCGTTCGGGTGTTCGACCTGTCGGTGAGCGCCAGCGGCGTCGCGGCGGCCTGCGAGGTTGTCTTCGCCGTCGCCAACAGCTACCCAGGCGAGCTGTTTTGCGACGCGAGCTACGCCGAGGTGGTCGCCGAGTATCGTGCCGCCGGCCTGCGGTCCCTGTCGGTCGGCGATGTCCTGATCGTCGCCGATCACACGGAGGTCAAGACGGCGTGGGCGTGCGCACCGGCTGGTTTCGACCAGCTCGACGGTCTGCCGACGTTCACCAACGGCGCTTAGCCGCACCCCTCGCGCACCAGTGGCCGGCCCGAGGTGCTGTGGCCTTGCCACGTAGACCCCGTCGGCCTTACCTATCCGACCCTGAGGCGGGAAAGGATCCTTCATGCCAACCGACCCGGTTTCGTGTGCGCCGAATGCCCCGATTGCCGACCTGGCACTGGCGATCGAGGCGATTCTCGGCCACGACGCTGACCCTGCCTTCCCCTCGTCGCTTGTGCTGTTGCACGCGATGCGGGACGCCATTGCCGACCCTGCCGCGCTCGGCATCGCTGGTCTCACCACCACCGCGTGGGTCCTACCCGCAGACGAGGACATCGCCGGCCAGAATGACCCGGCCGTCTGCCAGGTCTGCCCGATCACGGCCATGCTGCTGAAGCTCGGCCGGATCCCGGCGTACGGCGGTACCTACAAGCACCCCTGGCGGGAGTACGCGGAGGACGATGCCTTCCAGTTTGTGCTCAGCCACGGGGGCGGCAACAGCGACGCCAATCCATGGCGGTCGTTTTGCGAGGCTTTGGCGGAGGTTGCCAAGGTCACCAGTGACAGCGATGCGATCGTCGCGCTTCGGGAGCTGCTGGGACGGCTGCCCGAACCGGCTCCCCTGGAGCCGATCACAGTGACAGCCGACCTGGAGGTGCTCTGTGGCGGTACCTCGCAACTTGAAGAGATGCGCGCGTCGTTGGAGGGTAGGGTGATCTACGGCGCCGACGGTCTGCCGATCGGGAAGCTCACCGAGGTGTCGGTGACCAAGACGCTCACCTATACCAGCGAGCGGGTCTCGAGCGCACTCAACCGCGCCACCGACGACATCCTTGAGGCGGTCGACGCACCGGCTACCGGCTTGCGCGACGGCCTGAATCTGCTGGTGAACGCCGCCATGAGCTACCTGAAGGGCGAGGCAGGTGACCTGGAGGAAGTCGTTGCGGCCAACTGGGACGCCGATACCACCCTCAGGGACGTGCTCACCTGGATCGAGGGGGGACATGAGCCGCGCATGTAGTCCCAGCAGCTCCCAACGTCGGCGCCGCCACGCGGGCCCGGTGCTGATTCAGGAATCATGCCGCACCGGCCGACCCGCGGCGCGGTGACCCGGTCCGCCAAGACGTTGTCTCATCCCGCCGGGTCGCTCCAGCCTAGTGCCATCCCGGCACTGCCCACTCCCTGACCGGCAGGCCGACCCTCCCAGCCTAGATCGAACACGGTTCCCTCACCCGGGAAACGGGCGGCCCAGCATCCCGGGGTGAGTGGGCGTGAGTAAGGGTGACCGTGGCCGGTCTGCGCTGCGGGCAGGCACAGATCGGCGTCGCCGTCGCCTCAGCCCCGAATCCTCGCGCAGCCCGCCACTGCACGCGAACCCCGCCAACCAGCGGTCCACCGGGGCGGGGTGACCGGTGACGCTGATTTGACCGCCGACCACCCAGGCCTGTCTCGGTCATGGACGGCAACCGCGAGGCGGGCCGGCTCAAAGACCTGGCACCCGACGAGCACGCGGCGCTGCTGACCTGCTCCCTGGCGTAGTGCCGCCCGCACTGCCGCGCAGAGGCGTCGGTCTCCCCGACGTTGCCTGCCAAGCGGCAAGGAGGCCTTCATGGACACCGTTGAAGCGCACGCGGCCCTGCAGCCGCCTGCCGCGCCGATGGGCCGCAAGCCCGTCAGCCTCCCGCCTGAGGAGGCCGACCAGCTCCGCGCCGCCGGCTGGACCGAAGCGCAGATCGCGGCCGGCAAACGCCAGGTCGCACAGCCCTGCCGCCGGTGCGGCGGCAGCGGCCACCTGCCGGGGTTCCGCCATGTCGACGGCGGACGGTGCTTTCGCTGCCACGCCGCCGGGGTGGACCCCAAACCCACCATGGAGTACGCGCCGAGCGTCCGCTCCAAGCTGGACGAGCGGGCCACGCGCCGCCGCAACGCGAAGGAGGCCAAGCGGCACGCGGCGTTCGACGGCTGGCTCGCGAAGCGTCCCGAGCTCGCCGCCGCGCTGGAGCGGGCCGAGGCTGACATCCGAGCGTGGAAGGCGTGGGACGGGTGCCGGGAGACTCCGAACGGCGGCACGAACGCCAAGCCGCACGCCCCGATTGCGTGGAACCCGTTCCTGGCGGAGCTGACCCGGCAGCTCCGCCGGCGGGAACCATTGAGCGACCGGCAGGCGGACTTCTACGTCCGCCGCGTCGCAGAGATCTCCAGGCAGGACGAGCGGGAGCGGGAGGCGCGGCGGGTGCCTGCCCCGGAGGGCACGGTGACCTTCACCGGCAGGGTGGCCACGATCCGCTCGCAGCCGGGGTACAGGGGCCGCGCCGAGTTGAAAGATGCTCGTGATCGCCGAGGCCGCGGACGGCGGCGGCGAGTTTCGGGTGTGGTGCACCGTCCCGCGCCGCGGTCAGTTGTTCGGCGAGGGGGCCCGCCTCACCCTCACCGCCGAGCTGCGCCGCTCCGAGCGGGATCCGAGCTTCGCATTCGGCAGGCGTCCACGCCTGGTTGCGCTGGGAGGAGAAGCCCGATAGCAGCGGAGGTGACCAGGACCGCCGACAAGCGGCGCCGACGCCGGCGGGGCGTGCTGCCCGCGCCTGCTGGGCGAGATAGCCGGGTAGCGGACCGGCAGGCGCAGGTCCGAGGCCCACAGCCTCGAAGCAGCGCCGGGAGGTTGCCGACCGCGGAGGCGGCCACGGGCGTGCCGACGCTCATGCCTTCAGCGCGACCAGCCCGAACGTCCCCCCTTCGACGGCGGCAGCGCCAGGCTCGCCGTGGCGAGGAACGGGCGGACCTCCTGCCACGGCAGGCTGGGGCGAAGCCGGACCCATAGGTGTCGGGCGGCGGCGTGTCGGCAAGCGTCGAGTAGCCGTCGCTGGGCGCGTGGGTCCTGCTCGAACCCGGCCGATGCCAGCGCAGCCCCATGTCCAGCCGATCGTCGCGTGCGTATCTGCTCAGGGGGGTCTTGAGTCGTCTGCCTCGTTGGGTAGACTGCCGCGGTGCTCGACCGACCTGACACTGAGGGCTCGCGCGGCGATGCGGGTGAGACCATGCTCGACCTGGACGCGGTGATCGCGTCAGGGTGGGCCGACCCGGGCGCCTTCCCCCCCGCGGAGTACGCGAGGGCCGCGGCGCTGTATGCGTCGTTGCGATCACGATCGGCGACCCAACGGGCGAAGGCCAACGACCATGGAGCGCTGAGGATGCACGTGCCACTTCTTCGACCAGTCGGGACTGATCGCCCGGTGCTCGATACCTCGATCGCAGAACCCCCCGACCTGCCACCAATCCGCAGCAACATCCCAGGCTCGTTTGCCTGGGGCGTGCTGCACCAACGCCATCCCGAGCTCATCAGCCAAATCCGCCACGCCCATCCCTACCTGCCCGAGCAGCACCGCGCGCTGGATGACCTGCTCGACGAGATCACCACCGGGCCGATCCGCGCGCTCGACCGTGCGGCGCCCGACCACGCCGCCTGGGACGCCTTGGGCAGCGGCTACCTCGGCCAGCGCTGGGCTGACGTCCCGTTCCTGTGGGCCGAGAGCTACTTCTACCGCAAGCTCCTGGACGCGGTCGGGTTCTTCACCCCGGGCTCGTGGTTCTGGCTGGACCCGTTCGCCTTCCTGAAGACAGCCGAACTGCACGACCCGGCCCTCGAGGTGGACCTGCTCGCCCTCGACGAGGTCCGCCGCCTGCCAGCCCGAGAGCAGACAGGGGCGCTGCTGCTGGCCTCAGTGTGGGGCAACCGGGCCGACCTGGGGTTCCGGATCGGGACGGCGGCAGCCTCCGCCGCCGGGTCGGCGCCGGGGTCCGAGCAGCCCACCCAGGCAGGGGCCCTCGTCGCCGACGACAGCGCGGCCGTCTGGGCGGCGTTGCAGGATGGCGCCGCGCGCAAGCTCTGCGTCGTCTGCGACAACGCCGGGCGGGAGCTGCTGGCTGACCTCATCCTCGCCGACCACCTGCTCGATGCCGGCCTGGCGGATGCGGTCGTCCTGCACGTCAAGCCGCATCCCTACTACGTCTCGGACGCGGTCACCGCCGACCTCGTCGCCTGCCTGCGCCGCCTCGCCGCAGCCCCGGGCAGCGCCGGGGAGGCCGCGCGGCGGCTGTGGAAGGCCATGCGCGAAGGGCGGGTCACCGTCGCCACGCACTGGTTCTACTGCGCCCCGCTGTCGTTTCACCACCTGCCGCCGGATCTCGCCGACGAGCTCGCGGCCATGTCGCTGGTCGTGTTGAAGGGCGACCTGAACTACCGCCGCCTGGTCGGCGACTGCACCTGGCCCCCCACCACGCCGTTCAGCAAGGCAGCGTCCTACTACCCCGCCCCTGTCGTGGCGCTGCGTACGCTCAAGTCCGACGTCGTGGTCGGCCTTGACGCCGACACCGTGTCGACGCTTGACGCCTCCGGGACGGCCTGGCGCACCAGCGGCACGCACGCCCTGGTTCAGGCGCGGCTATAGTCACCAAGCGCAGGATGCTCGGCGGTCTCCCAGCCGGCCCTGAGATCTCCTGACGAGGCGCAGTCCGTGCTGGATCAGACCAGCACGGAGAGTCCAGGCTGGTTGGCAGCGCGTCGGCCGGCGCATCCTCGAGGAGGGACCGGCCAATCCGTGCCACCCCGACCGCTCGTTCGAGGCGCTGGCAGGTCAGCCGCGACGCGACCCGGCCAGGCTCGGCTGACACGGGCCACGCAGATGGCAGACAGTGGACGTCACAGCATCAAGATCAAGAGCGGTCATCGGCCAACAAGGAGGGCATCGCAGCCCAGGAGCGGCATCATCGTCGGCCGGTCGGGCCGGCCGCCATTGCGGCCAGGCCAGGCCAGGCCCTCGAAGAACCGCGCGACCTCGGCGTAGGTGCGCAGGGTGAGTCCGCCGACCTGCAGCCGGCCAAGGCGCTCCGCAGCCTCGGCGGCGCCCTCGACTTGGACATCCTTGGCCGGATGGCAGACCGCCAGGTAGCTGCCGACGGCACCGCCGCCACCAGCCGCGCCACGATCCAACACGGATCGTCAGCCTCGGCGACCAACTGCGGCATCGCCATCGCCAGGACCGCGAGCGGCTGGGCGAGGTCCAGGGTTTCCGCAAGCCCGCGGGATCTTGGCCTGGTCGCGCTGGTCGGCGTCGAGGTAGTCGGTCGCGCCCTCGCGGCTGCTGGTGAGCAGCGCGCGGGCGTAGACCAGCACGATCGGGTCGTTGTCGGCGTAGACGACGCGCGATTCCGGCGCGATCTGCTGGGCTGCATGGTGGACGTTGGGGTGGGGATGTCGGCGCCGATGTCGAGGAACTGCCGGATGCCCGGCACGGCGGCCAAGAAGCGGACGGCCCGACGGAACGCCCGGTTCGCCCTGGTAGTCGTTTATGTATAGACGGACAGCGTTCGACGTTTGAGGCTCTGCCGCTGAAGGGTCGGCACGACGTGAAGGGGCCGGCTCCCAACTTGACGTCAGGCGCCTCCTTTAATCCTTGATGCCGATCCCGCAGAGGTGCCACGCGACCCCGCGATCATCCTCTGGCCGCTCGGCGGAGCTTTCCTGGAGCACCAGTTCGCCCTCGTCGTCGTCCTGTCCGCGAAGGCGGAGCGGGTTGTGCAGGTCGGGTCGCCACTGCGCGGGGGCGACAAGCCCGGGCTCAACCAGCGTGAATCCGTCGAAGAACCGCGCGATGTCCGCCCGGCTCCGCGATATGAGCGGCGCGTCCCAGTGCAGGTCCTGAGTGATCTGGAAGAGCTTCTCGGCCGCCTGCGGATGGGCCTCGCTGGTCAGGTGGCTGATCGCCAGATGGCTGCCCGGCACCACCGCGTCCCGGAACTGCTGCACGACCCCCCAGGGGTCTTCCTCGTTCCACAGGCAGTGCAGCATGCAGATGAACATGATCCCGACCGGCTGGTCGAAGTCGAGCAGGTCGCGCACCTGCTTGTCGCCGAGCACCTGCTCCGGCTCCCGCAGGTCCGCTCTGATAGTGGCCACGTTGGCGCCGGCCATCAGCGCGGCCGCATGGGTCGACACGACCGGATCAAGGTCCACGTAGACGACGCGCGCATCCGGGTCGACACGGTGGGCGATCTGGTGGGTGTTGGCCATGTTCGGGAAGCCGGAGCCGAGATCGAGGAACTGGCGGACGCCCTGCGCGAGCATGTAGTCCACCATCCGCTGGAGCAGGTGGCGACCCTCAATGGCGGCGTCCTCGCCGGTTGGTGCGCCGGTGCCCCGCAGCATTGCACTGGCCGCTTCGGATGCCTCCTGGTCAATCCGGTAGTTGTCCTTGCCGCCGAGCTGGTAATTCCAGATGCGTGCGGTGTTGGGATAGCGGACGTTTAGCGGGTCGTCGGGGTTGACTTCGGGGGGTGCTGGTGGCTGGGCTGACATCGCGGCGGTCCTCCTCTGTGCGTGGAAGGCGTCCAGATGATAGCTGTGATCGTGGGCCTACGGTGCACGAGGATCGAGACTTGCCGTCCACGGCGACCAGGAGGACGGCGTCCCAGCACTACGATGAGCCCCGGCCAGCCTGACCGCCCAGCGCAGCAGCAGGAAGGCGGCGAGCAGGAGGTCAGCGACCCCGATCATGCCCACAGCGGCCCTGACCGTTGCTCATGACGGCTCGCCTGCCCGCTCGCCTGCTGCTCGGCCTGATGGTGCTGGTCGTGGCGGCTGCCTAGCGCGTCGCCTCCCTGATCCGCCGGTCCCACATGTGGGCGGTTACTCTGAGACGATGTGGTCGCGGAACAGGATTGGTGACGCCGCCGTGACCTCGCCCTGGCGTGCCACGACCCGGCGGACGACCTCGGCAGGGCCGGCGAGCACGATGCGGAGCAGTTCCGGGCTCATCAGCACCGCGACGTCGCTGATGGCGCCTGCGATCTCGCAGGTGCCATACGACCTCTGCGAAGACGGAGACCGCTGACCCGATGGGGCCGGGCTGCCCGTTGGCCGTGCTGCTCATGGTGTGCCCCGGCGGTGGAGGGAACCGGGCGGGCGGAGGCTGCTGGATGCGCGCGATGGCAAGGCGAAGGCGGCGTGCGTGGGCGGCCACCGCCAGTCCGGATGGGCCGCCGGGGTCGCGCGGCAGGATCTCGATGAGGAACCCGCAGGGGCTCTCTGCCATGCTGGTTGATGCAGGCGAGCAGCGCATCGGCGTGGTGGTGGAACCGCGGCCAGTCCAACTCCTGCCCGGTGCGCGCGTGCTGGTTCCACGCCTGGCTGGCCGTGTCGAGCAGCGCATCGACGCGCTGGTGCACGTCGTCGTGGTCCGGGTAGGGCATCGGGCCTCCAGCAGGGGTGGCGACGGTGGTTGGATGCGCCGCAGGTGAGGGGATCGCGCGCCAGCCTCGCCTGCGCCACCGGCTGCTGCGTTGCGGTCAGCCCTCCGGGCACTGGCCGACCTGGGGGGGAAGGCGGTCGAGGAGGTCGAGCCGCCGCGTCCGGAGCCTGGCGGGGCTCATCGGCCGGCCCCTGTCGGACGATGGCCGGTGCCGTGCCGCCCGCGTGGGGGTCGCCCGGTCCGGTTGGGGTTCCGGCCGCCCGGGAGGGGCCGAGGATGGAGGTATGCCGGGGCCCGGCAGCAGCTCGCGCGTCCCAGGGACGGTCGCCGGCAGCGGGCGCCGTCGATACCTTGACCGCCCACACCCCGCCAGAGGCGAGTGGTGTGGCCCGCGCGCCTCGACGCGCCGGCCCTCGGGGCTGCAGGTGGGCAGCCGGCCGGCAGTACGGCCGAGGTGTTGACACGATGAGGTCGCCGGGACGCAGATAGCTCGCCAGCTCGCCGAAGCGTCCCGACACGGGCCGGGTCTCCTCGCCGTACCAGCGCGCCCCCGGAGACAGGGGCGGCGCTGGCGGACCAGCGAGACCGGCGGCGTACGGCAAGTCGCCTTCCTGCTTGCCGCCGGTCTCCCCAGCCTAGTGCCACCCCGGTGCCTCCAAGGCCGGTCCGTTCCTCCCTCGCTCATCGCTCGGTCCGGTACTCCCGTCCCCCGGACGCCCTGCGGGCGGCCTTTCCGGCGCCGGGTCCCCGGCACTGCTTGGAGGGGACCGGCAGGCCACCTCGGGTCTGCCCGAGCGGGAAGGAGCCGCAGCAATGCCAGCGAACATCACGGAGTACGTCGGGAACGATGGTGTCGAGTCCTCCCCGCTGTCTCATGGCCGGCTGACCCAGCCACGACCAGGCGACCTGATCCAGTGGGCCGACGGGAGGCTCGGCGAAGTCTGGGAGGTTGGCACCGGCCACTGCGAGCCGGACGAGATCCACGTGTGTGACAGCCTCGGCTCGGCGTTCCTTGGCCGCGGCTACGTCTCCATCAGCGGTGGCCCCTTCACGATCCTGAAGCGACCTGAGCTGACACCCACGCTGCGGTGCGCGCTTTCCGGCTTCTGGAACTGGGGCGACAACTCCCCAGGCCGCGACATGGACGTGGAGTTCTGGCTTGCCCGTCCGGTCTTCCGCGTCGATCGCTGGCCCTGAACCGGAGGCAGCCACCGCACTGCTCGTCTACCGCACAGCGCCGACCATGTCGTCGCCTTCCGCATCCAGGACGAGGTCCACGAGCGTCGCCATCTTCTCAATCGCCTGAACCCGGATGGCAGCGCCCCTGCGGCATCAGGCTGCGGGCCGGTACACCGCGGACGGCGATCCGGACGGCTGGCGGTACGTCCACCGCCCCGACCGGCCACCCACTCCCACCTGCCCTCACTCCAGGAGACCCCATGCGCAGGCTGCTCGTTCCTGCGGCCGAGACCCGCTTCCCCGCCGACCGCTTCGCGCCCACCCACCACGATTCCGCCGCGGCCATGGCGCGCTTTGCCAACCACTACGTCCGTTTCGTCGCCGCCGGGTTCGACCGTGCCCTGTTCCAGCAGTGGTTCTACCGGCGGCTGTGCATGACCTTCGGGCACATCGCGCACACCGACCTGGACGGCTTCTACAACACTTGGTTCGAGCGCACCTTCCACCAGTGCGGTTTCGTCGACCGGGCGCTGCGCTGGCGGTGCCCCGGGGATCCGGCCTTCACCTACTGCGACGTGGAAGCTGCCCTGCAGCAGTGGCTTTTGTCCGTCGCCACCCTGGACCTCCTTGCGGCCAGGCTGGCCGCCGAACGGGAGGCGCGCGAACGCGCCGAGCTGCACCGGCTGCTCGCCAAGTACGGCGTACCAGCCGAGTTCCGGCGTCTCGCCCTTCCGGTCGTCCGCCGCCGCGTTCCGCGCCGGTCCCAGTGACTCGGCAGGCCGCCGATTTCGTCAACATCGCCAACCGTCGCCACCAAGCGGGGCTGCGGCTGGCCGCCAGGAGGTTTCGACACCACGTGACTGCCACGACGCACGCATGGCCAGATTGCCTACCGCCAGGTCAAGCTGCCCATCCGGGCCCACAGCCGCTGGCGCCCGGCACAGGCTGCACAGCTACATCCTGTCCGGGACGTCACGCACATCCAGAACCTCGAGAAGACCCTGCAGTGCCTCGTCCTGGAGGCCAAGGTGATCAGCCTGGAACAAAGGGGGGCGGCTCGTTCAAGCAGTGGCAGTGGATGGTCTGGCGTGACCGTCCCGAGTGGGTAGGTCAGCGCTGAGGCCGCTGGACCTGCCGCACGTCAACCCCGGGTGAACTCCGTCGTTGCCGAGGCCGACGCGCAGCGGATTACTTGCAGCCGCGGGCTCGTCACGCCGACGTCCAAACTGGCTGCCCCCAGTTGTGACGCCTGTGGACCATCGCCATCTTCCTCCACGGCCGTTCCCAGCGACCGACCACCGCAACCGCGGTGGTCTTGTCGTGGTTGTCCACCAGGACCGGCGAGCAACGGCCCTCACCTTCGCGGGCCGCCCGCCTGGGGCGGCATCGGCTTGTGGTCGGCGAGTCCGCGCTGGCCGAACGGCCCCGTGGCGGCCTGACTGAAAGGAGCAGCACGCCATGTCATTAATGACATGGCACCACGATGGATCGGTGGCGCGAAGATCCCCAGCCACCCAATCGAAACCCTTTCGGAGGCCCAATGGGCCCGCCCCAGCGAGCGGGAGCCGGACCCGGGAGCCTGGTACCGCAACCGCCGCGACGAGGTCGGCAAGACTTGTCCGGCGGCGTTGGCGGTCTGGACCCTCATGGATATCGGCCTGCTCCGCGAGCTGTACCCGCTGGAAATGCACAGCATGCTCCGCAGCGACGAGCCGTTCCACGACCCCAACCATGCCGTCGAGCACTTCGCTCGCTACCCGGAGCATGGCGCTGGCCTGGTCACGGGGCCGCAGAATCCCTCGTGGGGGCTGCTGGCGGTCCACGCGGATCGGGCGAACGCCTGGGGCGACTGGTTGCAGGAGCATGGCGTGGTCGAACGGGCCGGGGAGGTCGGCGGTCGGGAGGACTGGGGCTCGCGGGTGGTCACCTTCCACGAGGTGCGCCCGTTCGGCATGCCCGCGTCGGTCGGCTGGCAGGAAGTTCCGTCCACCGACCCGTACCAGATGCCCAAGGTCGGCCCGGTCCTGCAAGGGCCGGGCGTCGACCAGGCGCACCGGCTGGCGCTGCTGGAGAGCCTGACCGCCGGCCCGGCGTCTCGCTGGCTCCTCTGGGGCTACCGAGGCTCGAGGACGTGGAAGCGCCAACGCTTGGGTGACGGGCTGGAACTGCTGGAGCCGGGGGCGACGGTGCCTGTGGCGGGAACCCTGGACGGCTACCGGGTGACGGTCGGCGGGAGCCTCGCCAGGCCCGAGGACAACGGGCTGGAGTGGCTGCCGGCCTGGCTGGGCGGCGAGCTGGGGGTGAAGGGCTCATGAGCGATCAGGAACGGGACTGCGGCTGCCAGGGTGACGACTGCTGCCAGAAGTGCGACCCGGAGCGGATTCGACAGAGCCTCCGGGAGCGCACCATCGCCGCCAAGGCCAAGGCCGCCGCGGCCGAGGTCGGCGCGGGGAAGTACAACAAGGCCAAGGCCGCCGCGCAGAACCACGGACGGAAGGGCGGCGGCCGTGGCGACCAGTGACCGGCCAGCGGCCGAGTCCGAGACCAGCGTCCGGGTGCTCGTCCAGGTCGGCGACGCGACCGTGGCCGCGGTCGAGGTGGTCGGCGAAACGGTGGTGACGCGAGCGGTCGACGGCGCGGTGACGATCCGGCTGGCCCCCGGCCGAGCGGCGTAGCAGATCCCCGGCGTGGCGGACGTCGGGACGACGGCGGCCTCCCGGTGTGGGTTGGGCTGGGGGCCGCCGTCGAGTCATTCAGCAGCACTGGCGAGCGCGTTGAACTTCACCGCATCACTCTGCGCGCCGCGGACGGCCGCGTTGCCGTCCAGCTTGCGCTCATGCACGGTGCCGTCCGCGAACACCACGAAGGCACTCGCCTTTGCCTTCTTCGATAGGCCGACGAGCGCGCCGGCTGGCCCGAGCGCGACAGTACCGAGTGTGGCTCCGGCGACCCGATGCACGCGCGTCCCGTCCGTAACCTCGGCGTAGGCGCCCTTCAGCGGACCGAGACGCCGTGAGCCGCCGAGCGCGCCAGCGGTGACGTAGGCGCCGTTCTCGTCCTCACGCACGGTCACCCCGAGGCTAGAGAAGGGCACCCCGCTGGCTATGCGGCCGAGCATGCCTTTGCTGAGGCCCAGCTCATCCCTCAGGTCATTCCAGGTCGTGCCTGCGTCCTCCCGGACGCTAGCCATGTCCTCGCGGAACTGCGCGCTTGCCTCCCCCATGTCCTTCCGGATGTTCGCCATTTCCGCGTGAGCCTGAGCGCTGGTCTCCCGTTGCTTTGCGCGGGCGTCGTGCCAGTCTTGTTTGGCGGCGGCAATCCGCTCGTCGCGCTTCCTGACTCGTTCTGCCTTGCGGCGCTGGCGGTCTTCCTTGCTCATCGTCGGCCCCCTTGCACCAGGCCCGGGCTCCGTCCAGTGTGCCCTCCATCGCGTCCAGCCGCTCCGGGATGCATGGAACCTGGTCCCCGCGGCGCTTGGTGATGCTCCCAGCGCCCGGGACAGCGGCGGTCCCCCATCGCCTGTGGGGTAGTATCTCCCGAATGCGAAGAGATGTCGTGTAGCACGCGAATGAGTTATATCACGCGGGAGGAACGAACCAATGCCCGTCAAGCGGGAAGCCAGCTATGAAGGTCACTGGTTCGCCTGGGTTGGCGACCTGGAGCAACTTCGGCGCTTGGCTCAGACCCTTGAGGACCTGATCAAGGACGTGAGGCAGCGAGAACTGGCTCGGGACAATAGCCCAGGGTATAGGGAAGACGTTGATAGGGTTTTTCGACCCCATGTGAAATGGAATGAGCGCGAGTTAAGCGCTACATATGAGGGGCCGCCGGCAGAAGTCCTCGATGAGGTTGATCGGCACCGCGAGATGGAACTGATTGAGTTCTCAGCCCCAAACGAAGGGGGCTTGTCAGTAAGTATGGAGATACGGTTGTCGCGTTCCGGTGGAGTCTTGTTGCGGGTCAGAGGCGAACCTACATGGGTAAGAGGGGCCTCCTCCGAACTCGCTAGTCAACTGGATCGCACGTCTCCCTGGTGGGGCTGGCTGAGATCGAAACAGTTCCGCGCAATCGCCCAGGGCATGGGCGCTATTTCAGCAATCCTGGCTGCGGTCGTGGTTGGTCTCACGGCCCCAAACGTCGAATGGCCAAGAGTGGCAGTGTCCATAGGGTTCTCAATCGTGGCCTTTACCGTCGCCTATGCGTCCTCACGCATCCCAGGCGTGGAGATCGTTGAGCCGGGCGGTCAGGGAGGCACGGGGCGAGTAATCGGCATCCTTGGTGCTCTTGGGGGAGGTCTCCTGACAAATTTGATTACGTACTTCGTGACCAAATGATTAAGGGATTGTATAGTAATTAGACGATCCGTCGGCACGGGCAGGCGGTCCACGCTGTTTAGCGGAGCGCCCCTTTCAGATCAGCTCTCCTTCTCGTTCTCGCTCGGCACATCTCCCTGCACGTTCCGAAGTCGTTGCGCGTTCCGAAGTCGTTTGAGGCTCCTAATTGGCGCCCATCGTTCAGATGTTGGTCGACCAGATCGCCGAACAGGAGCAGGCGCTGGGGTGCGCGGCCAACAACCTCACCGAGCGGCACTGGCAGCTTCTCGCCGCGCTGGTCCGCCAGGTCGTGCCCGACGCCACCGGCGTGCGGCTGTACGGCGACTACACCGAGAACGGCATGCGGCTCAGCCTGGTCGCGGTGCTTGGTGACGGCGAGCCGGTGCGGTCGATGGACCCCGGCCCCTTCGACCAGCTCAGCGACGAGCTGTCGGATTCGCTGCTGTGGATCGCCGAGCACGAGGACGACTCGGCGCTGCACGGCGAGCACAGCTACGAGCTGCCCCCGCCGAGGCCTCTCGACTCCGCCATGGTGGCCAGCATCACGCTGCCGGACGGCCAGCTGCGGGTCTGGGAGCGCGACGCTGGCCAGAACGACCTGGGCCGCATGTACGTGCTGGACGTGCACGGCGTCAACGTCCAGGTCTGGCAGCGCTCCCACGGCCTGTATGTCCACGTTGGCGGCGACGCCGACAGCCAGCCCGTCTCCACGGTGCTGCTGATCGAGGTCAACGACGGTGGCGAGTCCGAGCACAGCCTGTAGCCGGGAACGACCAGTGAGCTACGCCTTCACCGCTTGCATGCCCGACGGCCAGTTCCGCTCCGCCCGCTGTCGGCACCAACGGCCCGCAGGACGTCATGCTCGGGTTGTGGCTGGCGGCCTACGCGGTCGCCGGGCGGCCGGGTCCCGCCGGGTCCGGGGTCGCTGGTATGACCTGGCCAGGGGGCGCCTGACTGGCGCTGGTACGGCACTGGCGGGCTCGTCAGCGAGGCTCGCCACCTGATCGCCTGCAACGCCGAGGACAGTGCCTGGGTGATCGTCAGTCGCCGCATCGACCGGACCATCGAGCGTGGCCTGAAGCTCAGGCCGGTTACCGACCCACCGCTGGCCGCCCTGGTCGAGCGATGGCGTATTGACCGCACCGACATCGACCGGACCCTCAGCCCGGAGCTGGTCACCGGGCTGACGGCCACGTTCACGCTGCTGCTGCCGTACCTGGCGCCCTCCAGCTGGCACCCGAAGATGAGCGGCATCACCGGGCTGTTCACCGCTGCGGCCGTAGCCGGCGTCGCCGTCAACGCCGGCTGACCCTTCGCCCATCCCCACGAGACCTGCTCAGGAAGACTGCTGCGCACCACCATCGCCTCAACGTCGGTCCGGTAGCGGCGCTCTGGGGCCGCCTGGTCGGGGCACCTGGGCCTGCGGACGGGCCGACAGGATCGCAGGCGAGCACGCGCACAAGCACCCGCAGCCCCCCTGGGCGTCGTCGCGAGGTCCCATGCGGGGGGCTCCTACCGCGTCAGGGACGGGCGGCCCAGCCGTCCGGACGCCGAAATACCTTGTCTGCTGCGTAGCAACGAGGAACGCAAGGCCCTCGGCCGACCCTGGCCGCGTCTGCTTCCGCCAGGGTAGGGACGCGGCTCGGACCAGGCCCGACCACAAGCAGGCCCGAAATGAGGACTGTCCTGTCCTGCCGGGTCCTCCCAGCGTAGTGCCACCCCGGCGCCTGCAAGGCCGGTTCGTTCCTCCCTCGCTGCTCGCTCGGTCCGGTACTCCCGTCGCTACGCGACGGCCTCCGGCCGGCCTTTCCGGCGCCGGGGACCCGGCACTGACCTGGTCTGGCCCCGGCCGGGCCATCCCGGCCGCGCTGCGACCAGCGCTTGGACGACCCCTCAACGTGCGGCCGAAGGAGCGCATGCCAATCCCAACAGCCTGGCGATCAACACCAAGGAGCACGCCCGTGTCTCACATCCTCACCATCGCCCTGCGCGTCAGCGGCGCCGTGGACTCCTCTGACCCCGCCGCCGCGCTGCTGGAGCTGACCGGACCACTCGGCCGCAAACTCCTGGCGCGCATGGACCAGGTCGGCCAGCTGCACACCGCCGATCCCGAGGTCCTGTCGGTGGATCGCGCGGGCTACCAGCTCACCTGGCTGGTCGACGTCGAGCCGCGGCTGGACGAGCACGAGCTGCTGGACGACGCCTGGGCGCTGCTGGAGGACGACCGGGCGGCTGGCATCCGGGCCGCCATCGACCAGGACCCGGAGCTGCAGGCCCGCATCGACGCTCCGGTGCTGGTCTGCGAGCCCGACCGGGTCTGCTGGCGCTGCTACCCCAAGCACGGCGACGAGACCTTCACCACCCCCGACCTGCGCCGCGACACGCTGGTCGAGCTCATGGCCCGGCCTGGCTGAGCGCACCACCCGCACAAGCGTGCCGCAGCGACCGACCGCAGCATGCGCACCTCACGGATCGCAAGACCGGCTCTGCCGCCCGGCACCTGCAAGACCGGACCACCACCGAGGAGGACCAGATGCCCCAGCGCCACGAGCCCACGCCGACGCTGGCCCCGCCGTTCCGGGTCAAGCAGGTGCGTGACACGCGGTCGTTCGTGGAGGACGGTGACCGCTGGGTGCCGGTCCCCGGCTCAGGCGACGTGCGCGAATGCGACCGCTGCGGCCGCACCCACGAGATCCACGCCGAAGTCGTTGACGCCGCCGGCCGGGCTGCGGTGGTCGGCGTGGGCTGCATGAACGCCACCGTAGCCGAACAGCGCCGACTGTCGGGCAAGGCCACCCGCGACGCGCGGAAGGCCGCAAGAGAGCGGGCGCGCGCAGCGGCCAGGGCGGAGTTCGATGCCCATACGCGGGCGGTCGCCGCAATGGTGTTCCCGCACGACCAGGTACGGCGACAGCCGGCCGACTGGGGCGGCAAGCCGGCGGAGGAGTGGCGCGTACAGGACGCGGGCCCCGTCATCGTCTCCGAATGGGCCGACCATGAGGAGCGCATGGCAGTCCTCACGTCCAACTGGCGGCAGCGGCGCATGGAGGAGCGGGTCGGCGGCCCCGACACGCTTCGCGCGCTGGAGCGGCGCGCGGGCACCTACGACGGGGGCTAGGACCACGAAGGGCAAGGAGCACGCGGACAGCCGCAGCTCGTCCCTCTCTCGACTTCCGCATGATGCGTGCCGCCGGTCGCCTGGCTGTCAACTCACTGCGGCTGTGACGGACCTCACACCGCCTGCAGCAGACCTCACACCTTTGACCGCGCTCACTGCCGGCTGGCGCGAGCACTGCCGCCAGACCGGCGCCGACCCCCGCTACCTCCCCGACGACGAGATCGACGACGCCGTCAGGGAGGCCATGCCCGGCTGTTGCCACCGCCACGGCGACCCATCCCGCTCCAGAGACCGAAGGAGGCAGATCCATGACCCGCCGCATCACCCGACACGCCTGCGTCCGCGAGGGACGCGAGGGCATGCTCGCCTACTTCAACGTCGACTTCGAGACCGCCCGGCCGCACGGCCGCCGCGTCTGGGTCCTGCGGGGGGACCCGTGGGAGCTGGGCGCGCTGCCGCTCGAATACGGCGACGGCCAGGTCGACGCCTTCCTCGAGGGCTACGGCCTTGCGCTGCGCCGCGCCCGCGAGCACGGCACGACGCCAGACCTCCCGCCCGCCAGCCCGGTCGGCCGGCCCTACCAGCCAGAAGGGGCGGACGGAGTGGCCGATGCCTACGACCCGATGGCCGTGTACCGCATCGCCGCGGAGGTCGGCTGTTGGGACTGCGACGACACCGTGGTCTGCGACTGCGGCAAGTCCTGGTCGGTCTACTACAACCCGGCCAGCGACGCCGAGGTCATCCGCCGGCTCCGCAACCACGCGAGCTGTCCGTACGCACGACGGCGGCGGGCCGGGGGGCACGGCACCGACCCGGCGCCGCCGCCGACTGGGCTGGTCGGCCGCCCCTCCAAGCCACAAGCCGCCGTGACCAGCTGGCGCACGTTCTGCACGTGCCCCGAGCCCGACCTCGACGACGCCGACCGGTGCCGCAAGTGCGGAACCCAGTGGCGCCAATGAGAGGCGATCCGCACATCCATACGCCACCGCCGACTGGCCGCAGTAGGTCCGGCTCGGACCGAACCGCGCGGCGATTCCCGCGGAATCACCCGCACCCGGCGAGGTCCCGTTTGCAACAAGTAGCGGTGCCCTGCCTGGTCCTCCCAGTGTAGTGCCACCCCGGGCCCTGCAAGGCCGGTCCGTTCCTCCCTCGCTCCCGCTCGGTCCAGTACTCCCGTCCCTTCGGGACGCCTGCGGCGGCCCCTCCGGGCCCGGGGTCCCCGGCACTACCTGCTCCTTGACCGGCAGAGCACCTCGACGCCTGCCCCACCAAAGGAGCCGCGAAATGCGTCTGTTCCGCCGCACCCTGGGCCTGCTCGCTGGCCTGGCGCATCCCGGTCGAGGCCGCTTGCATGGCGGGGACAACGGGGACCCGTCGGCGACGGCACTACCAACCTGGATGCGCCCCGACTGCCGCCGCCCGCTGGGCACCCCGCCAGGGGTCTGGCGTGCCAGTGTCGGCCACCTCGAGGTGGACGTCGACGTCGACGACAACACCGTCTGCGTGAGCTTCGACGACGTCCCGTTGGCGCTGCTGCTCCTGCCGGCCATGGGCTCCACCAGCGCGGGTGCGCGCCTCTGGCTGGACGGCGACGCCGACAACGGCCCGGTGCAAGCCCACGAGTTCCTGGTCGGCGCGGTCAAGAACGGGGAGGTGTTCACGCGCCTGCACCACGGGCCCCTCCCGGCCCTGCTCTACGAGGAGGGCGCCCTGAAGTTGCGCTTCTACCGCGTCTCGCCTACCGAGGGGGTCCCGCCGAGCGCCGGCTACACCGTGGGCTACCAACTCGACGACGACCCCGCCGACGGGGTCGGCGGCGCCTATAACCACATGTACCGGCTCTTTCGCGCCCCCGACGGCCGCTGGGACGTCTGGGACGTCGATCCGCCCGAGCGGGGGGGCACGGCTGCCCGGCGCACCTCCTCATCCCTGCGGCCAGCTCGTCGCCCCACGCCGCGACAGTCTCACCACAGCGATCGCGTTCGTGATCAAGCACTGCTGCAAGGGGCCAGCCTGGCGCCGTTGACGGACTGTCGCTTTCCCTTCCCCGCCGACCACCGCCGACCCCGAGCGGGTCGGCGGCGGCTTGTCAGGCGTCCGTGAGCCGTACCGCAGGGGATCTCGTGTCGCGAGTCGCGCCGGCGCGACCGCCGCCAAGATGCCGCGCGCCGCGCAGCGCGGCGCCACGTCCGGCCCGGACGGTTACACGCCATATGAGGAGGAGCGATGCCTCAGTACCGCTTCTCGCCGGTGGCCGGCAGCGTCATCTACAGGGCCGAGGGCGGCGCCATCGTGGACGTTGTCCGCGCCTACGGTATCCCCCCGCTCGGTGACCACTGGCGTGTGCGCTTTCCCTCGGGCGTCGAGCGCGAGGTGTGCACCCGGGATCTGCTGGCCCTGGCCGAGGTCCCGGCGCCAACCGGCACCGCTGAGCCACGCCACAGCGGCACCGCGGAGTACGTCGCGCTGATGCGCGACTGCGAACCACCTGGACTCCGGTAGCCCATCCACGCGCGCGTACCAGCTGACGCCTCGCGGCGGAGCCCCGGTCCGCCATGCGCAGCGACCGTCCCGAGTCCAAGGAAGGGACCCATGTCCGTGACCGTCCACTCCGACACGGCCGACCGCAAGGCAACACTGTGCGCGATTCTCGCCGAGCTGGACAGCTACGTCCTCGCCGACCAAGTCGCCGACCACCTGCAGACCGCCGGGATCAAGGGCGAACCAGGGGCCTGCGGTGACTGCCCGATCAGCCGCTTCGTGCGGCAGCGGTGGCAGCAGCTGACCGACCAGGACGTGTGCGTCATGACCGACAGCGTCGGCGTCTACGTGTACACGGTCCCGGCCGCCGACCGTGCCGTGCTCCTAGCCATGGTCGACACCCCGAGCGTGGTCGCGTCGTTCCTGCGCTGCTTCGACGCCCACGCCTACCCCGACCTGATCGCGTGACCCACCTGCACGCGCGCCCACGTGCGGGCGGGTGTCCGGAGAGGGTCGCCACGCGCGCCAGCCGGAACAGATCCAGAACCCTTCAAGGAGGAAGCGCACCATGCGAGACCCCGAGCTGTACGACCTGGCCGTCAACACGGCCGAGCAGCTGCTCGGCGGCGGATGGGCGGCCGTCGTCCCGCCCGACAACTACCCGGGCATCTACCTGCACGGGCCCGGCCAGGCCAGGCTGTACCTGCGCCGTGCCGAGCGTGACCGTACCCGCGTTGCGGTCTCCGGCCGCTACCCGGACACCGACGTGCAGCCGAAGTCGCTGGCCATCACGGTCGCGTGGGACCGTGGACCCGAGTGGTTAGCCAGCTCGATCGAGCGGCGGCTGCTGCCCGAATACCTCAGCACGCTGGCCGAGGTGCTGGAGCGCAACCGGCAGCGCGACCGGGCGGCCGAGCGGCGCCGCTACAACGCGGGCGAGCTGGCCGCCCTGCTCGCGGGCGCCACCGTTCGCGACGACGGCAAGACGAGCACAATCGTGCACTGGTACCGCCCTGTGCACACCGCGGCTGATGCGCCGAGTGAGGCCAGCGTCGAACTCTCGTATGACGGCCAGCACGCCTGCCACCTCCAGCTGCGCTCCGTCCCGGTCGACCTGGCCGAACAGATCCTCCGCCTGATCCAGCAGCGCGTGTAACGGGCCCGGGGCCTGGGATGCAGGCTCTGCCGGCCCAGGCACGCGCGCACCACAGAATCCGGATCACCATCCGGGGCCGGTGGGGAGCGAGGACCGACTCGCGAGGAGACAGGCGCAGGCCCTGAGATCGCGTCATCCCGCCGCGTCCGCCCCGCGGTCCGTTCCTGCCTCGCTGCCGCCTGGTCCGGTACTCCCATCGCTGCCGGGCCGCCCGGCAGGCCTTTCCGGGTGCCACGGCCCCGGAACTGCCGGCAGGCGCCCAGGACCGAGCTGCCGGCCACGACCTGCCACCGAACCCGACCTGCCAGAAGGGATGCACATGGGAAGCCATGACTACAAGACGCGGCCGGTGCTGGGTCGAGACCTGGGCAGCGAGCATGTCCTTGTCGGCCAGTCCGGTGGCTTGTCGGCCGTGTACGACCCGAACCCCTCAACCGCCATGCCCGGGTTGCTCGTCGTCACGACCGAGCACGGGCACCTGTACCTGGACCCTGAGGGCTCCTACGACGTGCCGCAGCCGGGTCCGGTTCCAGCAGCGCCCACCGGCCAGGCCACCACCAGGATCCGGGCAGGCCTGCGGATGGACGACGTGGACCTGCGCGTCACCTTCGACGCCGCGCCATGGTTCCAGGCCGCGACCGATGAGCAGGTCCAGGCCCTGGCCGACTGTGGTTGGAGCGGTGATTACCCGGCCGACGAGGTGGCGGCCGGCATGCGCCACGCCAACAACGAGGTCGACGCGCTGTTGGTGCTGATCGAGGCGCGTGGCGCCGGCTATGAGTGCCGCGTTGACCCCGACGATGCGGTCGCCTGGCTCAATGAGCACCGGCCGCACCTGGTGCCGCTGATGCCGCCGAGGGAGGAGTGAACATGTGCGGTGAGGGCATCCGCGAGCGCTGCGTTGACCCTCGCCGCCGGAGGTCCGGCCTCGGGCTTGATTTCTCAGCGATGGTTCTGCCTGGTCCTCCCAGCGTAGCGCCACCCCGGCGCCTGCAAGGCCGGTCCGTTCCTCCCTCGCCCGTTGGGCTCGGTCCGGTACTCCCGTCCCTTCGGGACGCCTGCGGCGGCCCCTCCGGCGCCCGGGGACCCCGGCACTGCCCGGCAGGGACCGGCAGACCACGCCCGGGTCTGCCCAATCGGCAAGGAGCCTGCGATGGCCGACCTCGCGTTCCTGCTCAAGGCGGAGACCACCAACTACTCCGGCGATGAGCCGGCCCTGCGGCTGTGCGCCACCATGGTCCAGGTCACCGACGATGGCATCCGCAACATCACCTACAGCATGGTCGACCGGTCGGGCCTGGCCGACCTCACCGTCACCGCCCTCGGTGAGCCCACCATCGACTACGCCTACGCGTGGCACGTTGGATACCACCAGCCCTACTCGGTCGACCTGGACCGCGCCAGGGTGATGGTCGCCACGCTCGGTCGGGTCGAGCGGCGGCTTGTCCAGCTGAGCGGCCAATTCGGCAGGCCCGAGTCGTTCGGTGCCTACCTGCTGCGCGTCGCGACCGTGCTCAAGGCGAGCCGTTTCGTCGTCTGGACACGCGAGCCGCAGGGGCCGCGCATGCCCGGCGAGTACCGCGTGATGGACGGCCAGGTGGCGGTCACGTGGCTGGAGACACGGGAGCGGGAGTTTCACGACGCGCACCCGGCGGCCGCGCCGGCGCCCGCCTGACCCGAGCGGCATGACCTCGCGTCCGCGACAACGCCACCAGCCTGCACTCACGCACACGCCTGAGCGCGCGAGGACTGGCCTGACCCACCAGTGCGCTTGGAAGGAGGCCCGCATGCCCATCTACCTTCGAGCGCCCGCGCATGACCCGCGCGGGCCCGATGGTCAAGGCTGGAACCGTCTGTCGATCATCCTGCCCATGGGCGACCAGTGCGCGCTTCGGCCACGCTCCTACCCGACGCTGGTCGAGTCGCAGGATACCCGCCGGGCTCGGTGGGGCGGGTTCGGCCCCTGCATCCGCGCCGGCGCCTGCGACGGCTGCCCCGTCCGCACCGCGGCGCCCAGGGAGCTGCGGGCCTTCGGCGACCGGGTCCTGGTCCGCATCCACCCGCACGATCGGCTCCCGTACCTCATGAACCACCCCGACCGGGGCTGGGCGTCGTTCGCCTACCGCTGGACGTGGTCAGGGCTGGCCAGGCTGACCGGATGGATGGTTGGTGACCGCCACGTCGACCAGTACAGCGACGGCTTCTGGCTGGTGCGAGCCAGGCCCCAAAGCGCCAGCCAGTAGCGACCGCCCCGAGCCGAGAGGAGGAAGGACATGTGGTTGCTGGTATGCACAGCGCTCGATCGGCAGCAGATCCCGGCGCGGGTCTACTGGAACGCTGAGCAGGGCAGGTGGGCACGTTTCGATCAGGCCAGCCGCTTCGACGCGACCACCGCACCGCTGCCCGAACCCCAATGGCCAGGAGCCGAGGTCGCGTGGATGGAGGACTGGCCGGTCGACCTCGACGGCTTCCCCTACTCGACCGGGGAGCCGCCATGGCGGCTGACCCACTGCTGCGGGGCAGGCACGTCGATCAACGACGGCCCGCTGTATTGCAGGTCCTGCTACGAGGAGGTGCCACCGGACTACGACACGCCGCCGCGGCTGGACGCCAACTGGCAGCCGGGCAACGGACCGATCCGCATCGACCTCGGCCACGGACAGCAGGGCGGGACCCAACGTCCAGCGCGGACGGCAGGGGTGATGGTGAACATGGTCGCCCAGCCGGAGCCGGGGACCGGGCGGTTCACGGTGCTGGTCGTGGAGCGTTTCGGCCAAGCACAGGCCAGCGTGCACGACTCGCCGGAGCAGGCCACGGCCAGGCTGCACGGCCTCGTCGTCGAGGACTGGAACCTCGACGGGCCCGTTCCCGAGGATCCCGGGGAGGCGATCCGACAGTACTTCGCCGGGCTGGGCCACTACGCCGACTATGCGCTGGTCCCGGTCAACCTCGGCACGGCCACCATCGACGCCGGCCTGGCCGGCCTCAGCCGGCACGTCCAGCCGCAGCAGCTGCCCGAGCTCGAGGTCTTCGACGGGCCCGTGAGCCTGACCAGCGAAACCTTGAAGGTCGGCCAGCTCAGCAAGCTGTGTCCGGCCACCGGGCGGCCCGACCAGTTCCGCATCCACGTGGCCTACACCCCCATCGGCGGCTGCTGCCTGGAGATCGACAGCCTCGTGCGTCACCTGGAGGCCTTCCACCACGTGGCGATCTCGGCGGAGGTGCTCGCCGACCAGGTCGCCGCGGCGGTGCTGCAGGCGACCGGGGCCGGCCGAGTCGAGGTCAGGGTGCACCAGACGGGCCGGGAGGGCGCCGACCTCCACGTCACCGCCCGCCACCCAGCCGACACCCCAGAGCAAAGCGCCGCTCGCCCCGCCCAAGGAGAAGCATGACGATGGGATCAGCCCTGTTCCTGGTCTGGTTGCCCGTGCCCACCGACGGCAGCCCACCCGACTGGGCGGCCGCCCACGCCGCGGCCGACCAGCTCACCACCAGACAACTCAACGAGGAACTGCTGGACGCGCTGGACCTGCTCCTGGCCGACCCCGAGGAGGACGAGGCAACCTACGACGCCCGGGTCCTGGCCGCCGCCCAGCACCACCTGCACACCCGGCTGGAGGAACTCCAGGAGGCCTACGGTGACGGCGGCACGGACATGAGCGGGGAGCTGGCCTATCTCCACGTGTTCGGCCGGCGACTGCTCATCACCGGTGGCAGCAGCTGGGGCGACCCGCCCACCGAGATCTTCACCGCCCTGGACGAGCTGACCGAGTTCCCCACCATCGTCGCGGCCCTGGGCGGCAACACCAGGCCGGTCCCAGCCCAGGCCAGCACCCCGTCGATCGAGCCCGGCCAGGTGCTGGACATCGACGGCTTCGGCCGCCGGGTCGTCGGCCCTGCCGGCGAGCTGGCCGAGGCCCCCGCCGACCAGCCACTCATGGCCACCGCCGAGATCGGGTCGGTGGTCTACCTCCTCGGCCACGGCTACTACCTGGTCGAGCTTGACTGCGACCTGCAGGCCGAGGGCGACGGCGACTTTCCGGCCCTGACCCTGCTGTCGCGGGGCGACTGACCACCACACCCCCCACCAGCCCGCAGAAAGAGGCAGCAAACCCATGCCCGAACAGCAAGCACGCCAGGCGGCGCTGACCGCCGAGCAGCAACGCATCCAGCAGCTGGCCGACAACCTGCTGGCCACCCTTGACGCGGTCGTGCCCGGCAACCTCATCCACGACGCCGTCGAGGACGCCCGACGCGCCTTGCGCACCATCAGCCGCAACGTGCACACCATCCACACCCGACCGCCCACCACCTGGACCTTCTGCGGCCACTGGGACAACGACCGCATCGTCGTCGAGTACGCGCTGCCCGGCGACCTGTCGGACGACCGCCAAGACGACGGGACGTGGCCCCAAGGGCTATGGGCCGCCGCAGGGTCCGGCGCCACGGTCGAGGAGGCCCAGGCCGCCGCCATCGCCGCCTACCAGGACAACGGCGAGCGAGGAACCCACGCAGGACCCGCAGATGCCCGACAGTGACTGGTGGGCGTCGCTCAGCCGTCCATGTCCCGTCGCTGCGGGAGCGCGGGTGCGGCTGCTGGCGATGCCCAACGACCCCGACCCGGTCGCGGTCGGGTCGGAGGGCACCGTCGTGGGCGGCAACGGCGGCCAACTGTGGCTGCGTTGGGACAGTGGCCGCACGCTCAGCCTCATCGTCGGCGTGGACCGCTACGAGGTCCTCCCGGCCGAGGACGAAGCCCCGGGGCCAGTGATCGTCAGTGGACCCACCGGGGCCGCCCCCGGATCCACCTTCTCCCTGCCCCTCAGTATCACCCGGACATGCGCCGCCACGGTGATTCGCGCGGAATCACCGTGGGACTCAAGCGGCCCCAGCAGCACGCTGCTGTTGGTCATGGCTGCTGCTGCGACGACGACCGCAAGACCAACCGGCACCACAAGCGGGCCCCATCCGACCAGGCTGTGACTTTGAGTGGGGGAGTGTGGCTGCCGGTCCTCCCAGCCTAGTGCCACCCCGGCGCCTGCAAGGCCGGTCCGTTCCTCCCTCGCTCCCGCTCGGTCCGGTACTCCCGTCGCTGCGCGACGCCTGCGGCGGCCTTTCCGGGCCCGGGGTCCCCGGGCACTACCAGCCGGTGACCGGCAGGCCAGCAGCGGCCTGCCCAAGCCGCCCCGGGTGAAGGAGGACCGCTGATGGCGAACGTCACGGCTGGATGGGCCGCACGGCGGGCGCGGGCCGGAGCCGCCCTGCTGGACGACGACGATCCTGGCTGGGCCGAGCGCATCGACCGCGGCCGGCTCAACATCGCCAGCCTGCACAACTGCATCATCGGGCAGCTCAGCGGCGCCGATGAGGGCGGCGACCGCGCCTACGACGCCTATGTGGAGCGATTTGGCCTGAGCCTGCATGGCCAGGTTGACCACGGCTTCCTGTTGCTCGCCGAGGACCATGACCCCTTGGCCTACGAGTTGCTGTGCCTGGCCTGGGACGCCGAGATCGACCAGCGGCTCACTTCGGCGGCACCGCGTGAGCGGCACCCAGGTCACCCAGGGAACCCTGTGGGATGAGCCGCCCATCGAAGTCATGTTGGCCGCCTACGATGTGACCTTGGCATCGACGAGCGCCGGCAAGGACAGCTCGGCGATGCTGGCCTACCTGGTGGCCCGCGCGCGCGTCGAGGGGGTGCTGGACCGCCTGGTCGCGGTCCATGCCGACCTTGGTGTGATCGAGTTCCGTGTACGTTCCGCGTGTTGTCCGAGACCGTGTTGCCGAGGACCGCGGAGCGCAGGCGGATGCCCGACGAGTGGATGCTGTACTGGGTTGGCAGCCCTGACGCGAGAGCGCCGAGCCCTCCGGGGCG
>WNGE01001107.1_pt1 | contig 35124 bp, 31 predicted proteins | sample 5400651 | NCBI WGS metagenome assembly WNGE01 (sample SAMN13153370, study PRJNA577476) | soil metagenome | isolation source: 60 cm soil or saprolite under grassland replicate 2 | place: USA:California | collected 2016-06-15
TCAACGACTTCGCCGCGGCGCTGAAGAAGGCGCCCATCCGGATGCGGGTGGTGGGAGTGGCGGCCGCCCCGGGCGGATTCCCGCCGCAGGTCAGTGAGATCAGCCCTCTCTTCTACCTGACGCCGGCCTTCTTCCAACGATACCCGAACGGGTACGACGCAACGCCGAACTCACTGCTCATCAGGCTCAAACGAGGCACGGCCGACCTCCCCGCGTTCGAAGCAGGCGTCGAGCGCCTCATCGCGAGCCGGAACATCCCGTTCCAGGTCCTGGAGCGCGGCAATCAGGACGCCAACGTCCAGCGTTCCTTCCATCTCCAGGCGCTCGCCCTGTGGCTCCTGGCCGCCATGGCATCGCTGGCATTCCTGCTCATCCTCTCCCAGACGCTGGCCAGGCAGAGCTTCCTCGAGGCCGACGAGTATCCGGCCCTATTCGCGCTGGGGATGAGCCGAGGGCAGCTCTGGGGACTCGGCCTGATCCGAGCCGCAGCGCCCGCGGCCGCCGGCGCGCTCGTCGCGTTGCCCGTCGCGCTGGCCCTTTCGACCTTGTTTCCCATCGGGTTGGCGCGAACCGCCGAGCCTTCACCCGGCCTTCTCGCCGACTGGACGATCCTGGGCCTCGGGGTCCCCGTCACCATCCTCCTGGTGTTGGCGTTCGCTGCCATCCCGGCGTGGCGAGCGGCCGTACTGGCAAGCAGGACGCGGGAGCGCCGGGATCAGGAACCCGCCACCCGTTCCTCGGCGATGTCCCGTCTCGCCGCCAAGGTCGGCTTGGGTCCCTCGGGCGTCGCCGGGGTCCGTCTCGCACTCGAGCGGGGCCGGGGACGAACGGCAATCCCCGTGAGGTCGTCCATCGCCTCCGTCTCCCTCGGCATCACCGTCCTCGCCGCCGCCGCAACGTTCGGCGCCGGCCTCCACCACCTCTTGGACGTCCCGCGCCTGTACGGCGTCCCGTGGGACATGACGGTGACGAGCAGCGACGACGAGGGGGTCCACACGAACTTCGCCGTCGCCGGTGCCCGGCTCCTCTCGCTCCCCGAGGTTCGCGGCGTCTCCGTCGGACGCTGGGGTCTCACGATCACGATCAGGGGGCAGGACATCGGGACCACCGCGTTCGATCCGGTCGCGGGGACCCGGGTCGTCCCGGCGATCCTGGAAGGCCGCGGTCCCTCCGTTCACGTCCCCACCGACAGGACCCTTGAGGCCGTCCTCGGGACACGGGTCATGAACAGGCTGGGCCTTCGGATCGGCCAGGCCGTCCCGGGTCGGCTCTTGGAACTCGATCTGCCGGTCCGGGTCAAGGTAGTGGGGCGGGGCGTCCTCCCATCGTTCAACGAATCGACTCGGATCGGGGACGGGGCGTGGGTCTCGTACCAGGCCGGGATCGAGCTCGCCGGGCTTGATCCCTCATCGCAAGAGGCCGCTCCGAATTCGGCGTTCCTTGACCTCCGGCCGGGCGTGGCCCACGGCCCGTTCCTTCAGCGGATGGCGGACTACCTGGGCACGAAGGTCGACGAGGACCTGTTCGAGCCGCCCGTGGCGACGGCGAGTGACGTCGTCAGCTTCGGACGGATCCGGAACATGCCGGAGCTCCTGGCGGGGATACTGGTTCTGTTCGCCGCGACGACGCTGGTCCATACCCTGGTCAGCGCCGTTCGAAGAAGGCGCCGGGACCTCGCCATCCTGAAGACGCTGGGGTTCGTCCGAGGCCAGGTGCGCCGATCCGTCGGCGTCCAGGCCACGACACTCACCGCGATCGCCCTGGCCATCGGGCTCCCCATCGGAATCGCGATCGGTCGGTGGTTGTGGGCGAGCCTCGCGAACGAATTGGGCGTGGTGAGCCGGCCCGTCGTTCCGGTGACCAGCGTGTTCCTCGCCATCCCCGTCGCACTAGTTGCGGCAAACCTGATCGCGGCCCTCCCTGCTCGTTCGGCCGCACGGACCCAGCCCGCCATCGTCCTGAGGAGCGAGTGATCAGGAGATGAGCGCGGTGTGGATGCGGGTTCGCAACGAGATCGGCTCTCGATGGCGATCCCTGGTAGGGCTGGGACTCCTGGCAGGGCTGCTCGGGGGCGTGGTCATGACGGCGGCCGCCGGGGCCCGGCGGACCGACTCGGCCTACGAGCGATTCCTCGCGGACGCCCGGGCTCCAGAAGTCTCCGTGGGAAGCGACCTGTCGAGCGTCAACAGCGGGGACCTGGCGAAGGTCGCTCGCCTCCCTCAGGTGGCTCAGGCGAGGGAGTTCGTGTACATGAACTACGGGGCCAGGACCAAGTCGGGGAAGGAATTCAGCGCGTTCGGCGACGCTGGCGGCGTGGCCGGTCCCCTCCCCTACTGGGGAGATGGCTTCAACAGGGCGCGGATCGTGGCCGGACGGCTCTCCGATCCGGCCCGTTCGGACGAGTTCGTCATGGGGGAGGCGTTCGCCCGGCGACAAGGCCTGGTACCGGGAACCGTCCTCCAGATGGCCCTCTTCGACGCCACCACCTTCCGGCCGGGCCCGCTCTTCACGATGAGGTTGGTCGGGGTGGTGGCCCTTCCGGGGATGCTTCCGGCCGCTCCGGAATTCGTCCAGGTCCTGTTCACCCCGGCATTCTTCCGCCAGTACGGGGGCAAGTACGGCCAGTTCCCCACCCTCCTGGTCAAGCTGAAGCGCGGGCAGAGCGACGTGGCCGGGTTCGAGCGAGCGACGGACAGGCTGGGGGGCCGGGCAGGACCCGCGCCCGGATACGACAACAAGGTCGTCATGGAGCGGGTCACCCACCTCCAGGGGCTCACGTTGTGGATGTTCGCCGGCCTGGCGGGCCTGGCGGGTCTCCTGATCCTCGGGCAGACCCTGGCCCGCTTCACGTTCCTCGAGTCCACCGAGAACCCGATCCTCCGGACGCTGGGGATGACCCGGGGTCAGCTCTTCACCGTCGCCATGACCAGAGCCGTGATGGTGAGCGCGGTCGGGGCTGTGGTCGCCGCGGTGCTGGCGGTGGCCGCCTCCCCCCTCATGCCGGTCGGCCTGGCCCGCCTCGCCGAGCCGAACCGAGGGATCGCCGCGGACGGGCTCGTCGTCGGGGGCGGGGCCGCGCTCCTCGCCGTGACGATCTTCGCCCTGGCCGCCATCCCCGCGACCATCGCGGCGAGAGCGCCCCAAGCCGGTGTCCTCGCCGCCGGCGAGGTCGGCGGGTCGGCTCGCCCCGGCGCGATCGCCGGCGCTCTGGCCCGAAGCGGAGGGCGGCCCTCACTCGTTACCGGGGTGCGGATGGCGTTCGAGCCGGGGCGAGGTCGCAACGCGGTCCCGGTCCGAACGGCACTCGCCGCCGTGGTCATCTCGACGCTGGCTCTCGGCACGAACATGGCATTCGTGGCTAGCTACGGGCACTGGCGGGCCACTCCTCGACTGTACGGATGGAACTGGGACGCCCTCATCGGAGGGGCGTACGGCGCCCCCGACGCCACGCCGCAGGCGGTGGGCAACATCCTGGCTCGGAGCCGTATGGCCGAGGCGTGGTCGGCGGGGACGATCCTCCCGACGGTCCGGCTCTCCAGCGGGCGCCACGGGCCCACCCAGGCGAACCTGTGGGGGATCGATCCCATCAACGGGTCGGTGCTTCCTCCGGTCGTGGAAGGACGATGGCCGTCAACTCCCGATGAGGTTGCCTTGGGATCGGAGACCATGCGCGGCTTGGGCGCGCACGTCGGCGAACGGATCGTGCTCCGTACCAACAGCGGAACGGCGTCGATGCGCGTGGTCGGCCGAGCGGTGTTCCTGGAGCTCGGGGACGCTCTCTCGCCCGGGCTGGGGGTCGGGGCCGGCTTCACATTGGAGGGAGCCAAGCGCCTCGTTCCCACCGCCGAGGAGAGGGCCTTCCTCGTTCGGTTCCGACCGGGCACCGACCTGAAGGCGACCATCGCCCGCCTCAACCGCACGCCTCCGATCGACAGCATCGTCAAGGGCCCGCTCGGCGGAACCGATATCGAGCTCTACTCGGGTGTCGAGCGGGTGCCCTTAGCCCTGGGTTCGCTGCTGGCGCTGGTGGCGGTGGCCACGCTTGCCCACGTGCTGATGTCGGCCGTGCGGCGACGCCACCGCGACCTGGCCATCCTCAAGACCATCGGCTTCGTCCGCGGCCAGGTCCAGGCGACCGTGGCGTGGCAGGCAACGGTGTTCACGATGGTGGCCCTGGTCCTGGCCATCCCGCTCGGGATCGGGGCGGGGCGGTGGTGGTGGCGGGTCTTCGCCGATCGCATGGGCATCGTTCCCGAGCCCGTCATCCCCCTGGCCCTGATCGGCGCACTCCTGCCCGTAGGCCTCATCCTGGCGAACCTCGTGGCGGCGGTCCCCGCCCGCATCGCCGCCCGAACTCGACCCGCGCTCGTCCTGCGGAGTGAATGACCATGCCAGCCGTCCTGATGCGACTTCGAACCGAGCTCCGGCTCCATCTCACAGCCACGATCGCATTGATCGTGCTGGTCGGCGTGGCGGGCGGCGTGGTGATCGCCTCCGCGGCGGGGGCCAGACGGACCGACACCGCCTTCCCGCGATTCCTCGACGCCTCCCATGCCGCCGACGTCCTCATCTCCCCCCAGGCCACCGGACAGAAGGGATTCTTCGCCGACATCGAAGGCCTTCCGGAGGTGGAACGTGCGGGCGTGGGGGCAGGGGTGATCGCGTTCCACCTGCTCGCCGACGGCAGCATCGAGCCCCCTACGTCGGTCCCCTTCGCCAGCGTGGACGGGCACGGCGGCTACTCGCTGTCCCGTCCGAACGTGATCGAAGGCCGCCTGCCGAACCCCGAGAGCGCCACCGAGGCCCTGGCCAACCGGTTCATCGCCCGGCAGATGCACCTCCACGTGGGCAGCCGGGTCACCTATGCGACGTTCAGGGTGCTGCCCGCCCACGAGGAATTCGCGAAGCTCGATCCGTCCGACATACCGCGGGTCACGTTCACCATCACAGGGATCGGTGTCTTGCCGACCGACGTCGTGCCGGTCGCGCAGCTCGACGGTACCCCGCAACTGTTCCTCACGCCGGCCTACTACCGGCGCTACGCCGATCCCAACGTCGTTCCGTTCGACGGCATCTCCGTGCAGCTCAAGCCGGGAACGAACCTGGAGGCCTTCCATAGCCAGGTCGACCGGCTCGCACTCAAGCATCAGAAGGAGATCGGCGGGCCTGCGGCCAACGTACCGAACGTTCCTCCCGACCAGCTTTACTTCTTCGCCGACGAGAGCGACCACAACGCGCGCGTCCAGCAGGCGATCCGCCCTCAGTCCATCGCCCTGGCCCTCTTCGCGCTGCTCGCCGCCGCCGCGTTCGCCCTCGCCATCGGGCAGATCCTGTCTCGTCAGCTGTTCCTGGATGCGGGCGACTACCCCATCTTGCGGGGCCTCGGCATGGCGAAGCGCGATCTGATCGTCCTGGCCATCCTTCGCGTCGCCCTGATCGGCCTGGTCGGAGGGGCCATCGCCGTCGGGCTCGCCTTCCTGGCCTCGCCGATCTTTCCGGTCGGTCCGGCCCGGTTGGCCGAGCCGCACCCTGGGTTTTCGGCGAACGTCGCGTTCCTGGGCCTTGGCTGGTTCGGGATCCTCGTCGCGCTCCTCGCGGTCACGGCCTACCCGGCTTGGAGGGGGGCGTCTGCGGTGGCCGGCGTGTTGGGCATCGCCGAGATCGGAGGCGCCGAGCGACCGTCGAGGATCGCCAGGGCCGCTGCCCGAACGGCCTCGGCTCCGACGGTCGCCACCGGGGTTCGGATGGCCTTGGAGCCGGGACACGGCCGCACCGCCGTCCCGGTCCGAACCGCACTGGTCGGTCTCGTCGCGGCCATCGCCGCAGTGGCCGCGGCCTTCACATACGCCACCAGCCTGAACCGGCTGGTCGAGACCCCTCGTCTTTACGGATGGAACTGGGACGTCTACATGCACTCGTTCGGACCGATCGCCCCGACGTCGGCGATCCAGTCAGCCACCGAGGATCGCTCGATCCAAGCGCTGTCCGCTGGGAACTTCGGAACGGTCTCCATCGGAGGACGGCTGGTCCCGGCCGTCGGCCTCGAACCAATCAAGGGAGCGGTGTTCCCGACCATCATCAATGGTCGCCCACCGTTCGCATCGGATGAGATCGTGCTGGGCGCGTCGTCCCTACGGACGGCCCATGCCGGGATCGGCGACACGATCCCCGTTTCGATCGAAGGCCAGACGTCGCCGATGCGCGTAGTGGGGCAGGCGGTGTTCCCACCGATGGGACGCGGCTCGTTCACCCCGACTGGGCTCGGTGAAGGGGCGATGGTGAACGGCTCGCTCCTGGTACCGCCGGGGGCCCCCGCAGACGTCAAGTTCAACTTCATCGTGGCGCGACTTCGCCCGGGGGCGACAGCGACGAGCTTCGTGCAGCGGCTGGTGAATGCCTCCTCCCAGACCGAATCCGACTGCCAGACGCCGGTGGGATGCATGGGTACGCCTTTGGACCGGCCGGCCGAGCTCGCCAACTACGCTCGCGTCCGCAGCACCCCCCTGATCCTGGCCGGGCTGCTGGCGCTGGTCGCCGCGGCCATGATCGGCCATGCCCTGGTGTCGTCCGTTCGCCGCCGGCGCCATGACCTGGCGATCCTCAAGACGCTGGGGTTCGTTCGGCGTCAGGTCTCGGCTACGGTGGCGTGGCAGGCGACCACATTCGCCGTCGTCGCCCTCGCCGTCGGATTGCCCATCGGGGTCGCGGTGGGCCGGTGGATCTGGACGGTCTTCGCCGACCAGCTCGGCGTGCCTCCCGAACCGGTGGTCAACGTTCCCATCGTCCTGCTGGCCATCCCCGCGATCCTGCTCCTGGCGAACGTCATCGCCGCCATCCCCGGCCGGCTCGCGTCGAGGACGCACCCCGCCGCCGTCCTGAGGACCGAATGAGGATGAAGGCTGTCTGGATCCGTGCCCGGTCGGAGCTTCGGGCGGGCGTGCGGTCGTGGATCGCCCTGGGGATCCTGGTCGGTCTGGGCGGCGGCTTCGTGCTCGCGGCAGCGGTGGGAGGCCGCAGGACCGATACGTCCTACGATCGGCTCGTCAGTACGTCGCGCGGGTGGGACGTGCTCGTCACGAACTATCCCGACCCCGGGATCGCCACCTTCGATCCGGCGAAGGTGGAGCGTCTTCCCCAGGTCGCGGGGGCGGCTCGCTTCCTCTACGACTTCTCGAGCATCGGTCCCGGTTACCCGATACTCGCACCGGCCGACGAGGGAAGCTCCTCCCTGGTTCCCTTAAGGGTCCTCCGAGGTCGGCTCCCGGATCCTCGGCGGGTGGATGAGGTCGCAATGAGCTTCGCCCTCGCGGATCAGTCCGGCTTCCGTGTCGGGAGCACCTTCCCGCTCTTCAAGCCCCAGCTGCTCCGATCTGCGGCGGAGCAGGGATTCTCGGTTCCGCAGAACTTCCGGCTGAAAGTCGTGGGGATCGTGTCCGGTCCTGGTGAGTTTCCGCCCGTCACGACGGGCCCCCTCTACCTGCACATGACGCCTGCTTACTACGAGGAGCTCGCGCCATTCGCATACCAGCCGCAGGGCGACCTGGTCCCGGCCAGGCGGGACGCCGTCGCGGTGAGGCTGCGGCAAGGCCTGAAGGACCTTCCCGCATTTCGCAAGGCGCTGCTCGGGATAAGCGAGCGGCCCGGAGCGCTCGAGATCATCACCCAAGACGACCTGTCCGGCGACGTCGATCGCTCGATCCACTACCAAGCGCTGGCTCTGTGGCTTCTCGCCGCCCTCGCCGGGCTCGCCGTGGTGTTGATCTTCAGCCAGACACTCGCCAGGCAGATCTACCTCCAGACGGAGGAGTATCCCTACCTCCGGGCTATGGGGATGAGCCGAGGACAGCTGTGGCTGGTGGCCATGGGGCGCGCCGTCGCCCTCGGGACGGTGGGGGCCGTCATCGCCGTGGTCGTTGCGATCCTGCTCTCACCGCTCACGCCGATCGGACTGGCTCGGATCGCGGAACTCAGGCCCGGCTTCTGGGTCGACGGGTGGGCGCTCGCCGTCGGCGCGGGAGCGGCTCTCGCCGCGGTCCTGATCCTGGCCACCCTCCCTGCCTGGCGAGCGGCTCGCCTCGCGTCGCAGGCTCCAGGCGGGTCGACGCCACGTGGGGGCGGGCGTCCTTCGTTCGTCGCGGGGAACCTCTCCCGCAGCGGAGCGCCTGCCACGGCGGTGATCGGCGTGAGGATGGCCCTGGAGTCAGGTCGAGGGCGCACCGCGGTCCCGGTCCGAACGACACTGCTCGGAGTGACCATCGCCGTGGCCGTCATGGGGGCCGCCTTCGGGTTCGGCGCCAGCCTCGATCGGCTCCTGGTGCATCCCACGTTGTACGGATGGAACTGGGACCTCGACGTCACCGACTACGGTCAGGGCGAGGTGCCGAATCTCTTGCCCTTGCTCGACAAGGACCCTCGGATCGTGGCCTACGCGACCGGCCCGGGAGCAGGTGCTCCCGCGATCGTCAATGGCAGACGGGTGGGCATCGGGGCGTTCGACCCGATCCGTGGCGAGGTCCTGCCTCCCATCGTTGACGGTCACGCTCCCGGCCGGGCCGGCGAGATCGCCCTGGGCGGTCGGACGATGCACGAGCTCGGTACCAGTATCGGATCGATGGTTCGTGTCCATGTTGACTTCGGCGTCGATGAAGGCAGAGCAAGCGCGCCGACTCTCGCCCTTCGGGTGGTCGGTCGGGTGGTGGTTCCGCCGACGTTCTCGATCACCCGCTTCGGGGATGGGGCCCTGGTCAACGGGGCCACGATGAGCAAGTTGACCTCGAATCAGATACGCATCAGCGAGGCGCTGATCCGACTCCGGCCGGGGGTCGACAAGAACGTTGTGTTCGGCGACTTCGCCAGGCGCCTGAACGCCATCGCCCTCACGGTGGTCCCGCGTCCGAACCCGGCCGACTACGTCAACTTCGGGCGCGTCCCTACTCTTCCTGTGGCCCTTGCCACTGTCCTGGCCGTGATGGCCGCCGGGACACTCGGCCATACGGTGGCAAGCGGGGTGGTCAGGCGACGTCGCGACCTGGCGGTGCTGAAGACGCTCGGGTTCGTTCGCAGCCAGGTATCTGGGGCGGTGGCCTGGCACGCCACGACGATCGCTCTGGTGGCGCTGGTGTTCGGTTTGCCGGCCGGGGTTGCCGGGGCTCGGTGGACATGGAACCTCTTCGCCGACCAGATCGGGGTCGTCTCGGACCCCTCGGTCGGCCTCTCCTCGATCCTGCTGACCATCCCGGCCACGATCCTTGTGGCCAACCTCATCGCGGCGGCGCCGGCGCGGCTCGCCGCACGTACCCAACCTGCCCTCGTCCTACGATCGGAGTAACCATGGCAACGACAATCGAGCGAGCGCACGTGAAGGAAGCAACGCCGGCGGCCACCACGACGCGGGGCGGGCTGGTAGCGAAAACAGTCGCGGTGGCAAGCCTGATCCTGGGCACGTGGGCGCTAATCACGTCCGTCAGCTCGGAAGGGACGTCGGGAGAGATCGTCCGGGACGCACTGATCCTGGCCTGGGCGACGACTGCCCTTCGCCTGTCGCTCGCTCCTGGGATCCAGGGCCTGGCCACCCTGATCGGATCCGCGGCGGTGGCAGGGGCGATCGGAAGCTTGAACGAGGGGGCCCGTCCCTTCGTTCTGGCCCTCCTCCCCGCAGCCGCTCTGCACCTGCTTCTGGCGATGCCAGACGGCCTTGTCCGAACCACCGTCCGGCGGGCGTTCGCTGCCATCGGATACGTTTCCGGAGCCGTCCTGGGCATCGTCCTCTGGTCGCGGCGCCCCCATTACCCTCGTTGGCCCGTCGTCCTCGAGCTCGTCCTCTTCGCCCTCGTCGGTGCGGTCGGATTTGCCAGCAGGTACACGCGCGCGGGGACCGCAGATCGCCGGCGGATGAAGTGGCTCGGTTGGTCGGCCACCGCGGCGGGGGGACTCGCCATCGCGCTCCTTGGCCTGCATGTGCTGGTCGACTGGCCCAGCCACGTCGGGGAAGTCTCCGCGGCCATCACCGCGCTTCTGGCTTTGTCGCTGGCCATGGGGTCGTCGAAGCGGTTCGCCTCGGCCATCGACCCCCTTCTGGCGAGCTCGATCTCGCTGGCAGGACTTACCGCCGTCGTCGTGGCCGTCTACCTGGGAATCGTCCTTGGCCTTGGACGAGTGCCCCACGAGAACGAACGGACGCTGCTGGTGCTGTCGATGATCGCGGCCGCCGTCGCAGCGCTCCTCTATCTGCCTGCGCATTCGCGCCTCGGCGCCTTGGCCAAGCGGCTGGTGTACGGCGGTCGACAGGCGCCGGACGAGGTCCTGCGCAACTTCGGCAGCCGTATGTCCCGGTCGATCCCGCTCGACGAGCTGCTGCTGCAGATGGTCGAGTCACTCCGGAGGACCCTTGCCCTGACCTCGGCCGAAGTGTGGGCGGCATCGGGCGGCATGCTCGAGCGGGCAGTCTCGGACCCGGATCGCCCTCGCGTCCAGATCCAGATCACCGCGGCGGAGGAGGCTACATTGGCCCGGGCCGGGGTATCCGGCCCTGCCTGGGTCAAGATCTGGCTCCCCGAGCTGCTGGCTGGGCGGGAGCAGGGGACCCTACGCGTCTCACCCATCACGCACTCCGGAGAGCTCCTCGGCATCATCGTGGTCGAACGGCCAGAGGACTCCGAACAGTTCAGCGGTGAGGACGAACGCATCCTCACGGAGCTCGCCCGCCAGGTCGGCCTGACCCTACACAATGTCCGGCTGGACTCGGCCCTGCAGGCGTCCCTGGACGAGGTCCGCCGGCAAGCCGAAGCGCTTCAGGCCTCGCGTGGCCGAATCGTCGCTGCCTCGGACCTCGCTCGCCGGAAGATCGAGCGGAACCTCCACGACGGGGTCCAGCAGCACCTGGTCGCATTGGCGGTCAAGGTTCGGCTGGCTCGACAGCTGGCTGAGAAAGATCCCGTGAGGGCGAATACCCTCCTCGAGGAGTTGGGCGGCGACCTGGAGGATGCCCTCCAAGAGCTTCGGGACCTTGCCCACGGCATCTACCCCCCGCTGTTGGCGGACAAGGGACTCCCGGAGGCACTGGCGTCGGCGGCCCGCCGCTCGACTCTCCCGGTGGAAGTACGGGCGGCCGGCACCGGCCGGTACTCCCAGGAGCTCGAGGCCGCCCTCTACTTCTGCTGCCTGGAGGCTCTTCAGAACGCAGGCAAGTATGCGGGCGAGGGGGCGAGCGTGAGCATTCACATCTGGGAGGAGGCCGGCGGGCTGCTGTTCGAGGTGGTGGATGACGGGGCCGGGTTCGACGTCCGAACAAGGGGTGTGGGCACCGGCTTCACCAACATGAACGACCGACTTGGCGCCATCGGGGGCAGCCTCCGCGTGGAGTCGGCCCCCGGCCGAGGCACCAAGGTAGCCGGGGCGATCCCGCTGGCGGACCGAACGGAGGCGAGAACGTGAAGCAATCAGCCGGCCCCGGAGTAGCCGGTCTCTTGGAGGAACGCGAGGACGGCCATGACCCGGCGGTGAACGTCGGACTCGTCGGAGAGACTGAGCTTGTGGAACAGGGAGTTGATGTGCTTCTCGACCGCGCGCTCGGTCAGGAAGAGTGCCTTGGCGATGGCCGCATTGTTCTTCCCCTGGGCCATCTGCTCGAGCACCTCGCGCTCCCTGTCGGTGAGCTGCCCGAGGGGGGAATGGGCCAGCCGGTCCTTCCGCGCCACCAACCCTTCCACCACCTTGGGGTCGAGCACGGAGCCGCCCCTGGCGACCTCCTGCAGGGCTCGCACGAGCTCGTCGATGTCGGCCACCCGTTCTTTCAGCAGGTACCCGAGTCCCCCGGCCCCGTCCTTGAGCAGGTCGTACGCGTAGTCTTCCTCCGCATACTGGGAGAGCACGACCACGCCCGTGTCCGGGTGATCGGCCCGGATCTTCTTGGCTGCCTCGATGCCCTCGGTGCTGTGCGAAGGAGGCATCCGGATGTCGGTGAGGACCACATCCGGATGCTGCTCGTCTACGGCGGCCAGGAGTGTGTCGAGGTCCGAAACGGTCGCGACGAGCTCGATCTCGTCGACGGCATCGAGGAGAGCCGCGGTGCCTTCCCGGACCAGGAAGTTGTCTTCGGCGAAGACGACTCGCAGCGCCATGTTGGGATGGTATACACCCCGGGGGCCGCAGGGGCAGCCGGGATGCCGAGCTGTGGAAGGGGAACGCGATGACGATCAGGGTCGTGCTCGGCGACGACAACGTCCTGGTGCGAGAGGGCGTCAGGGCGCTCCTCGGCGCCACCGACGGGATCGATGTCGTTGGGGTGGCCGAGGACGCACCCACACTGCTCGCGGCCGTGGACGAATTCCGCCCGGACGTGGTGGTCACCGATATCAAGATGCCGCCCAATTTCCAGCTGGAGGGGATCGAGTGCGCCCACGAGATCCGGCAGAAGCTCCCCGGCACGGGAGTGGTGGTCCTCTCCGCTCATGACGACGAGGCCTATGCCTTGGCCTTACTGGGCGGCGGTGACCACGGCCTCGCCTACCTGTTGAAGGACCGCCTGGGGCAGGGCGACGAGCTGGCCCGGGCCATCAGAGAGGTGGCGTCCGGCGGTTCCGTCATCGATCCCACCATTGCCACCCGCCTGTCAGGAAGTCAGGAACGGTCGGACGTCGACCGGACGATCCTGGACCTCATGGCGAAGGGCTTGGGCTATGCCGAGTTGGCCCAGGAGCTCGGGACCAGCCAGGAGGCCATCGATCGCATGGTCACCGGGCTTTTCCAGCGGCTGGCGGCGGAGGGAAACGTCGATGTGTTCAAGCGGCTGCACTCGGCGGTGGTCGACGTTGAGGCCTCTGCCCGCACCCTTCGTTCGTTCGTCCCCGCGCAGCTCGCCGCCAAGCTCGCTTCGGGCGGAGAGGTGAACGCCCAGGAAGAGGTGGAGGTAACCGTTCTCTTCTCGGACATCCGCGGCTTCTCCACGCTGGCCGAGCAGCTCTCGGCCCGCGAGGTTGCGGGCATCCTGGCGAGGCATCTCTCGGCCATGGCGGGAGTCGTGTTGGAGTACGGAGGGACCATCGACAAGTTCGCCGGTGACGGTGTCATGGCCATCTTCGGCGCCCCGGACCCCGTTCCCGACCATGCCGCACTGGCCCTCCGATGCGCCCTGGCCATGCAGGCCAAGCAACGCCAGCTCAACTGGGAGACGTGGACCGAAGGGCTCCCGCAACTGGGGATCGGGATCGGCGTGAATACGGGAACGGTGATCGCGGGCACCGTCGGAGGGGCCGGGCGCCTCGAGTACACAGTGCTGGGCGACGCCGTCAACCTGGCCCAGCGCCTCCAGGCGGAGGCTGGGGCGAACGAGATCCTGGCAACCGCGGCGACGGTGAACGCCGCCCCGGGCCTCCCGGCCGAGCCGATCGGGTCGCGGCAGGTGAAGGGCCGCAAGGAGCCCGTCGAGACCTTCCGAATCACGATATCCGAGGAGGCCGACGAACCTCCGCCCCCCGGATAGAAGACTGCTTGATTCAGATCTTCGGGAACTCCAGCGATGGAGCTGCCTCGCCCGACTCCTCCGCCGCCTGGATCCCGTCCGCTTGGGCCATGGCACCATTGCCCAGCGCCTTCACGTCGACCCCTCGCCGAGGTGATCCGTATCGGAGGATTCGTCCGGCCCCGCGCCGCAGCAGCGTGTGCGCGCCGTGCAGGTTTCCCCGCAGCAGATGGGTGTAACCGGCTCCGAGCTGTGACAGACCCTTGAAGAACTCGGCCTCCGGCGTTTCTTTCACCTGCTTCCAGCAGGTCTCCCAGGCCTCGTGTGCGGGGAAGAAGCGTTCGGCGTTGAAGTGCCGCACGGCAAGGCTGTGGTTCTCCTCCACGGAGAGCGAGTCGTAGTCCTCGAGCCGGAGCCTGTTGTCCGCCTTCCAGGGAAGAGGCCGGCCCAGCTCGTCCCTGGGCCGCTTCGGCTTGGGCGGCGCGTTCGGGTCTCGGCGGCGCCCGGGCTTGGCTGCAGGCGTTCTTGGCGGCACCCCGCCATGCTAGTCAACTCCGGCGCATCCCCCGAAGGACCAGGGGAATTCCGAGCAGCACCGCCACGGCCCCCATCCACGCCCAGAAGGCGTGCCCGGTCATGAAGCTGCCCTTGAGCAGGTCGAGGCCCTGAAGGATCCACACCACCCCAACCACGATCAAGAGCGCACCCGCCGCTACGATGGTCCCCTTTCCCATGCAAATGCTGTCTACGCGGGTCGAGGGACCAGCCGGGTGCCGGTTGCCTTCCAGCTGGCCACCACGGCCACCCCGGGAGCGATCCCCAGGCGACGGAGGGACTCGTCGGTCAGCTCTGCGACCACCGCCGGATGGCTCCCTACCGTGATCCGGACGCGATTCCCCACCCCAGCCACCCGGCGTACTGGGCCTGCCAACCGGTTCAGGGCGGAACCCTCGGGCCCGTGGGTGGAGAGCGCAACCTCCCAGGGAAAGACCACGACCCCGACCGCGCCGGTGGCCGGCTCCGTGCTGAGGAAAATGACATCTCCTTCCGTGGATCGGATCTCGGTGAGCTCGCCGCGCTGTGCCGCGACGCCGGGAAAGAAGTTGACCCCGGTGAGGGCCGCCACGAACGGCGTGATTGGACCCTCCAGCAGGTCATGGCTCCTTCCCGCCTGCACGATCCGACCATCCTCCATCACCGCCACCCGATCAGCCAGGCCGACCACATCCGCAAAGTCGTGGGACACGACGATCGTGGGAAGTCCGAGCTGCCGCAGATGGTTCCATAGGTCGATGCTGACCCGCGCTTTCGTCTGCGGGTCGAGCGCCGAGAGTGGCTCGTCGAGCAGGAGAAGAACGGGTTCGGCCGCCACCGCCCTGGCCACGGCGACGCGCTGGGCCTCCCCTCCGGAGAGCGAGCGCGGGCGGGCCCTCGCCAGATACCCGATCCCGAACCATTCCAGCAACTCCCCAGCGCGGCTGCGCGCATCGACTCGACCGGACCGGCGAGGCTCCCCGTCCGTGCGCGCGGGCAGCCGAGCCACGACCCCGAAGGCCACGTTGTCCAGGACCGTGAGGTGCGGGAACAGCGCCAGGTCCTGGAAGACCATCCCTACCGCTCGCCGCTCGGGTGGAACATGGACACCTGAGGCGCCCTCGAACCAGGGCTCACCTCGAAATGAGATCCGGCCCTCCTCCGGGCGGATCAGGCCCGCGATCGCCTTGAGGAGCGACGACTTTCCCGCCCCCGACGGGCCCACCAGGGCCAGCGTCTCCCCGCCCAGCTCCAGGCGAGCCTGAAGGCTCAGCCGGCTCAGGCGGTGACGGATGTCGACGAAGAGGCTTCCAGCCAAGTGGGGTTCGCCTCCCGAAGGAGGAGCTTGACGCCGACGAACAGGCCGGCGCTGATGGCAACGAGGAGGGCGGCGATGGCCAGGGCCACGTCGAAACCCTGGGCCAGCTCGGTGAAGACGGCAATGGGGAGCGTCTGCGTCACGCCCTGGAGGCTGCCCGCGAACATCAACGTGGCGCCGAACTCCCCCAATGACCGGGCAAACGCCAGCGCGGCTCCGGCGGACAACCCGGGCCTGGCCAGGGGAAGGGCCACCCGGAAGAACGTGCGGGCCGGGCCTGCACCGAGGGTCCGAGACGCCGCCATCAGCTGGGGGTCCAGCGCCTGAAAGGACGCGATGGCCTGTCTGACGAAGAAGGGGAGCGAGACGAACACGAGGGCCATCACCACTGCGATTCGGGTGAACGTGAGCGTCACGCCGACGGCCCGTAATGGCCCGCCCAGCAGCCCTTGCTTGCCGAACGCCATCAATAGACCGAGCCCGGCCACGGGCGGCGGCAACACGAGAGGCAGCTCCAGGATCGTGGTGAGAATGGCCGAATGGCGGCGGGGCCTGGTTGCCAAGACATAGGCGGCGGGCGTCCCGAGCACCAGGGTGACCGCGAGCGCGGTCAAGCTCGCCCGAAGGCTGACCCCGAGCGCGTCCAGCGCAACCCTCGAGTGGAGCTGGGCCAGGAGCGTCGCCGGGGGAACCCGGACGAAGATGGCCACGATGGGTAACACGATGAAGGCGAGGAGCACTGCGACCGCCAGGCCGAATGAGAAGGCCAACCACCGGTCGATCCGTCCACCAGGGTGTGGCATGTCAGGCTGCGGTCGGCGGTAGCCCGAAGCCTGCCGACGCAACCAGGCGTTGTCCCACAGGACCGCGGGCGAAGTTCTCGAACTGTCTCGCCGCTGCGCGGTGCAGGCTCGACCTGATGACCGCGATCGGGTAGGTGGCCACCGCCTGTGACTCGGCCGGCAGTTGCAGGGCCCGAACCGCTTCGCCGACGGCCTTGGCGTCGGTCACGTAGACGAACCCGGCGTCGGCCTCACCGAGACGCACTTTGGCCAGCACTCCCTCCACGTTGTCCTCGTTGCTGACGATGTTGGAGAGAACCGCCGTGGAATAGGACGCGCCGTACAGGCCATCGAGGTTCGCCAGGACCTTTCTCGTGTAGGTTCCCACGGGAACAGTCTCTGCCCCCGCCACCACCTTGATCCCCGACCTGGCCAGGTCCCGAGGCGAGGCGATCCCGGCAGGATTGGCTCGGGGCACGATCAGTACGAGCCTGTTCGTGGCGAATGCCTGGGGTCTCTCGACCAAATGATCCTTGAAAAGCTGGTCGCCGTACTTCGAGCTGGCACCGGCGAAGACGTCGCCCGGACTTCCCTGCTCGATCTGCGCCACCAGCGCGTCGGTCCCGGCGAAGGAGAATTGGACAGAGACGCCGGGATGGCCCCGGCTGAACTCGGATGCGATCTTCGGGAACACCCTGTTGAGCGAGGCCGCAGCCAGTACGGTCAGGGTGGTCGAACCATTCTGAGAACCGGACGCAGTGCCGCCGCAAGCGGCTGCGCCGGCTGCCAGCAACGGGACGACGAGTGCCAGCCTCGAGCGGGAACCCAGGGGCCGCCCCCTCATCGACCCGGTCCTTCTTCTCGGCTCACCATGACCGACGTGGCCTTGATCGTGGCCACGACAGGCACGCCCGGAGCAAGGGCGAGCTCCTGGACGGCATCTCTGGTGATGGCAGCCGCGAGAAGGTAGGGTCCGGCCTCGATCTCCACCAGCGCCATCACCACGTCAGACTCCACGCTCCTGACCACGCCTGAGAGGCGGTTACGAGCGGACAGCCGGGACCCTGTGAGGGCCTTGGGGGCGCGTCCTGAGAGGCGCTGCACCTCACGAGCGGGGACCCTGCGACGGTTGGCCTTGTCTCGCGTCGTTCGGATCCGGCCTTCCCGGTCCCATCGACGCAGCGTGTCGACGCTGATGCCGAGCGCTCGGGCTGCTTCGCCGGCCGTCATCGTCCGCTCAGACGACCGGGTGGAGCCAGAGCGCCTTCGTGAAGGGCTCATATTCTGCATATGCTACACACAGGCAGTACCTTGGTGCCAGACACGAGCCTGGAGCGGGACGCTTCGGGTTGGAGAAAGGAGGCCTTCCGATGCAGTGGGTGACCAGGGAACGACCGAAGACCGACCGGGTCGCCTGTCCGTGGCTGATCAAGAGGTTCATCGACCCTGAGGCCGAGATCGTCTACGTCCCTCGGAGTGAGGTTCTGAGCTACGCCGCGGAGCACGGCGCCCACTCCTTCGACGCGCCGGCCGCTGAATTCACACATCGAGACGGCAAGTGCACGTTCGAGGTGTTGGTGGAAGAGTTTCGTATACAGGACACCGCCGTAGCACGGCTCGCGCAGATCGTCCACGGGGCCGACATCGCGGGGGACGTCGACACCACTGCACAGTCGGCTGGACTCCTCGCCATCGCCGAGGGCTTCGGTTACCTGGAGGAGGACGACCAGAGGCTGCTGGGACTGGAACTCCCCGTTTACGAAGCGCTGTACGAGTGGTGCAAGCGACAGCACGGCGCGCAGGCCTGATGGCGTCGCCCTTCACCTCGGCAACAGGTCAGGTTCGGCCGACCACGACCCGGCTCACTTCCACCCCGCCCTTGGTGCTGCGCACGTCGCGGAACCCTCCCCGGCGCAGGATCGTCGCAATCTCGCGCGCACGATCTGGGCTGACCTCCACCAAGAGCCATCCCCCCGGACACAGCCACATCGGGGCCTCAGCGGTAACGCGTCGGACGATCCGATCGCCGAGCGGAGAGAAGTCGGTCAGGGACTCCTCGGGCTCGAACTGGAGGATCTCGAAGGGCAGCGTTCGCATCTCCTTGCGGCCCACGTAGGGCGGGTGGATCGTCACGACGTCGACGGACCCCAGGAGGCGCGGGGGAACCGGCCGGAACAGGTCCCCTCGCAAGAACTTCACGTTCCTCAGACCGAGCTGGGCCGCATTGCGCTTGGCCAGCGCGATGGGCCGGGCGGACACGTCGACCCCGAGAACCTGCGCGGATGGGAGCGCGGCCGCGACGACCAGGGCCACAGGTCCGACCCCGGTGGCAAGGTCGACGTGGACCGGCTTCTTGCGCGAGCGCAGTCGCTTGATGGCCTGATCGGCCATCCACTCGCTGGACTGACGAGGGATGAACGCCCCGCGACGTACTTCGAGCGTGAGGTCGTGGAAGGTCGTTCGACCGGTGATGTAAGCATTCGGCTCCCCGACGGCGCGCCGGCGGACCAGCCGCTGGAACCGGCTCACGGCGGCCCCGGCGATCTCCTCGTCCTCATCGGGCGCACGCCCGAGGACGAATTCCAGCAGCTCCTCTGCGTCCGCCAGCTCCTTCCCGGCATGGACGTGGTCGAACGACTCGGACTTCTTGAATATCTTCTCGGCCTGGCGAATGACCTGTCGGGCATTGGGCACGGCGCGCATGATATCGACTCGCCGGCTGGCGTCGAGTGCGGCCGCTCATCTCCGAGGGGCACTGGGCCCAACCCGGTGAACAGATTGCGCGAACCGGACGAGGGGCCGCGGGGCCGTAGACTTCGTCCGTGGATTTCCGCGACACCCCGGAAGAAGCCGAGCTTCGAATACGCCTGCGCGAGTGGCTCGCATCGAACCTTCCACAGGGATGGGGCACTCAGGAATGGACGGAACAAGAGGGTGATGCTCGCGTGGCCTTCTACAAGGACTGGTCGCGGAAGCTGTACGAGGGCGGCTTCATAGGTTTGACGTGGCCGAAGCGGTATGGAGGCCATGAGGCCCCGATCACTCTCCAAGCGATCGTCCTGGAGGAGCTTGGCCGGGCGGAAGCACCAGAGCACATCGGCCTGATCGGGATCGGCATGGCCGGACCGACCATCCTGGCCCACGGTACCGACGAGCAGAAGGATCGCTTCCTCGAGAACATCCTCACCGGCGAGGAGGTGTGGTGCCAGGGTTTCTCGGAACCCAACGCCGGGAGCGACCTGGCGTCGCTTCAGACGCGAGCCGTCCGCCAAGGCGACGAGTACGTGGTCACCGGCCAGAAGGTTTGGTCGTCGTTCGCCCACATCGCCGACTGGTGCATCCTCGTCGCCAGAACGGACAGCTCAGGAGACAAACACACCGGGCTGACGTACTTCCTGATGGACATGCACGCGCCGGGGGTCGAGGTTCGCCCGCTTCGCCAGATCACCGGCGAAGCCGAGTTCAACGAGATCTTCATGGAGGGCGTGCGCATCTCCTCAGACATGGTGGTCGGGGCCGAGGGGAACGGCTGGACCGTCGCCATCACCACGCTCATGAACGAGCGAGCGAACGTCGGCTTCGCGCTCTTGGCGCGGCTCGACGTCGCCTATCGCCGACTGGAAGCCCTGGCAAAGTCCACATCGCGCAACGGCTCCCGGGCCGCGGACGACACTCTGATCCGGGACAAGGTAGCTGATCTGTGGACCGACCTTCAGGCGTTCCGTTTCACCATCTACCGGGCGTTCTCGGCATTGCTCAAGACCGGGGCGCCTGGCCCCGAGGGCTCCGTGGCGAAGCTGTTCTGGTCGGAGACCAACCAACGCCTGACGAAGACGGCGCTGGAGATCGAAGGCGCGTTCGCCCTCCTCGGCGCGGGATCTGACCTGGCGATGGCGAGTGGCAGGTGGCAGCAGCTCCAGCTCCGCAGCCGCGGCAACACGATCGAGGCCGGCACGTCGGAGATCCTGCGAAACATCATCGCCGAGCGCGTCCTCGGCCTCCCCAAGTCCAGCCGGTGACTGCCAGGGGGGGTCCAGGGGGGCAGCAGCCCCGCGCAGCGAAGCGGAGCGGATCAGGCTGCTGCACGCCCCCTGGTGAAGAAGACCGGCCCAAAGGGACGGGCTTCTTCAGGGGGAACTAGATGGACTTCGCGTTCACCGAAGAACAGGAGATGCTTCGGGCCTCAGCCCGCCAGCTCATGCAAGGGCGGTATCCCATCGAGCGGGTGGCGAAGATCGCCGACGGCACGGGCTTCGACCGATCGGAGTGGGCGGAGGTGGCTGCGCTGGGATGGACGGGCATCTCGGTACCCGAGAAGGAGGGCGGCGCCGGCCTCTCGTTCCTGGAGGAGATGGTGGTGGCCGAGGAGCTCGGCCGCGCGCTGTACCCGGGTCCGTACCTCTCGAGCGTCGTCATGGCTACTCACCTCCTGCGGATCGGGCACGTTCCCAATGCGCTCCGGGACGTGGTGGCCGGCGAGCGCATCGCGACGGTCGCGTGGGCGGGGGAAGATGGGCGCTTCGACACCAATCCGGCTCCGAAGGTCGGATGGGATGGCGAGTACCTCTCCGCGGTTCGTCTCTTTGTGCCTGATATCGGGAGCGCCGACCTGATTGTCATCGTTGGAGATGTCGACGGAGGGCTCGGCATCTGGACCGTGGATCGTGAGGCAGATCGAACCCGCTGGCGAGAACTCTCAACAGTCGATACAACTCGTCGGATGGGTGAGGTGGTGTTCGAGGGCACCCCCGCCCACCTCGTGGCTTACTCCGATGCCTACTACCCACAGCCACGCGGCCTGCTTCGACATGTGGAAGCGCTGCGGGATCGGGCCCTGGCAGCCCTCGCCGTGGAGGCCGTAGGGGTCGCCTCGCGAGCGCTCGAGCTCGCCCTGGAACACGCCCGCACGCGCCAGCAATTTGGCCGTCCCATCGGATCGTTCCAGGCCGTCAGTCACTCGCTGGCTCAGGCATTCCTGGAGGTGGAGACGGCCCGATCCCTGGCGTACTGGGCCGCCTGGGCAGTGTCGGAGGGAGAACCGGAGGCCGGACGGGCAGCTGCCGCAGCCAAGGCTCGGGCGGCCCAGACCGCCGTGACCACATGCGAGCGGGCCATCCAGACCCACGGCGGGATCGGGTTCACCTGGGAGCACCCGCTGCATCGCTTCTACAAGCGGGCTCTCGGGATCGCCGCATTCATGGGGTGGGGTGGCGAGCTCCGGGCCCGCGTCGCCGCCGACCTTCTCGACGAACGCTGATTGCACCTACAATCCCTGGGTATGGCGGGACGCAATCCCAAGCTGCGGCCGGTGTCGGCGATCGAGACGGTGGGTGAGCCCGACACTTCGGAACGGATCCGCCTCACCGCGGACCGCATCCTCATCCGCGTCCCCGACGAGACCGAGCGCCGGTCCAAGGCCGGCCTGGTGATCCCGGCCACGGCCGCCCCTCACCTGAAACGGTGCGAGTGGTCGGAGGTCGTTCTGATCGGACCCGAGACGAGGAACGTGAAGCCCGGGGACAGGATCCTGTTCCTTCCCCAGACGGGGCTCGAGGTAGAGATCAGAGGAGAGACGTTCCTGCTGCTCAGGGAACGGGACGTTCAGGCCATCGCCTCGGATCGCGACGATCCGCATGCGGGGCAATACCTCTAGCTTCTAGCTGCGGGTAGTCCCCCTGCTACTCAGCTGGGCTCGGGCCCGAGACCCATCTGGTAGAGGGGGTCATCTCGATCTTCATCGAGCAAGACGACTTCCTCGATCCCTCTTTCACGGAGGGCGGCCCAGGCCTCGCTCATCCAGGACTCCGCGTCCTCTCGACTCATGAAAGGCTCGGAGGCACCAACGCCCTGGCCGGCGTCGTCGAGATAGCGCCAGCGGAACATCGAGCCTGGCCTACTTGATCAAGCGGGACAGCCGGCGATCCGCCAGGACCCGGCCACCCGTCTGGCATGTGGGGCAGTACGTGACCTCGTGTGACTCATAGGACACGCGCCGCAGATCAGAGCCGCATACGGGGCAGGGCGTTCCCCACCGACCGTGGACCACCCAGTGATCGCCTAGCTTGGGAGGGAGCCCGGCGGGCCTTCGCCGTTCGGCCTCGAGCCCATCGGTCAGCACCCCGTTCACGGCTTCCAGCAGGTCCTCTCGTTCCTTCTCCGCCAGCGACGACAGGGACCGGTACGGCGACAGCTTCGCTCGATGCAGGACGTCGTCCGCGTAGCCTCGGCCGATCCCGGCCACCTGACGCTGATCGCGGAGCATCGCGTGCAGCCGGCGCGTGTCCGTCCCCGCCATCACGAGATCGTGGAACTCCTTCGAGAAGGGCTCGGGGCCCAGCTTGGCCATGGGTCCGTCGTCTCCGGCCGCAAGCACCCACCATCCCGCCTTTCGTTCGGTACCGAACTCCTTCACCAGCAGCGCCGGATCGCGATCGAATCGGAGCCGGGCCACGCCTCCCTTTGGTCGAGAGTTCACCGAACCCGGGACCAGATCGACCCGTCCGCCCTGAGAAAGGTGCAGCGCCAGGCGATAGCGTTCGATCTCGAAGACGAGGAACTTCCCTCGGCGGCCGACCGCCCCCAGCCGCTTCCCCTCGAGGTCCTCCGGAGAGGGGGTGACCGTCTTCAGCGCGGAGAACGAGAGCGGATCGGCCCGAACGAACACAGCGCCCACCAGACGCGAGTGGATTCGCTCCGCCAGCGCCTGGACTTCAGGAAGCTCTGGCACGCAGCCAAGTGTAGGCGCAGGGACCGGGGGCAAGGCCTCCCGGATGCCCCGCCCTGCTCAAGAGCCCAAAGACCAGGGACGATAACCCTTCTATGCGCCGGTTGTCCCCACGTTTTCTCGTCGTTGCCGCGGTCATCGCTGCAGCTCTTGTCCCAGCACGAGCTGCCTTCGCATTCAGCGACGTCCCCAAGAGCTATTGGGATTACACCGCCATCCAGTACGTGGCTGTGACCAATTCATGGATGCAGGACTACGGGGCCGGCACGTTCCAGCCGAGCATCAAAGAGACCCGCGGGTTCCTGGCCCGCGCGCTGGTGCTGGCCTACGCGCCCGGCGAACCACCCGACCCTTCGATCACCTTCTCCGATCTCCCGCCCGACGACTCGCTCTATCCGTATGCCAACGTCGCGGTGAAGCTCGGGTGGATCCCCAAGTACGTCAGCGGCAAGTTCGGCCCCGGCGATCCGGTACTGGGAAGCCTCCTGGACTCCTCCTTGATCAAAGCCACTGGGCTCTTCGCAGCTCCTCTGGCAGGGCTGGCCGCGATCCACGAGGCCGACGGCACCCCTTATGTGGTCTCGGGCCGCTGGCCCCACATCATGCTGGCCCACTACCTCCGGCTTCACTACAACCACTCCAACGAGAAGCAGGATTTCGGGGCGAAGTCCAAGGTCAAGCGGGACGAGGTCGCCTACTCGCTCTGGAAGGCCAAGACGCTTCCTCGATACAAGATCGATTCCACCGCGAGGTACAACGACATCACCCTGATCGGGCTGAGCGACTCCCAGCAGGCGAAGCACGAGCTGACCCAGGAAGCGTTGGACCAGGTCGGGTATCCCTACATCTGGTCGGGCGAATGGAACGCGAAGAGCCCTTCCGGCTACTGCTGCGGGTACCAGCCCCAGGGCGGATTCGACTGCTCGGGCTTCGTCTGGTGGGTGATGAAGAGATACGAAGACGGATACAACGCGGCCAAGTACCGCGTGTACGCGGGGTGGTCGATCCACGACCGGTCCAGCTCGTACATGGCCAAGAACACGCCTTCCCCCATCATCTTCGACAAGCTGCGTGTCGGTGACCTCATGCTCTTCTCGTCCAACGGTGGAAAGAAGTGGTCGGACGTCAACCACGTCGGGTTGTACGTTGGCAACGGCTGGATGATCCATTCCTCGCGGAGCAACGACGGTCCGATCGTGCAATGGGTGGCCGACGGCTACTACCGCGACAACTTCGTCTACGGCCGGAGGATCATCGGCGTTCCTCCGAAGTTCAACTCAGCCCCACTGAGCCAGCTGACCGCGGGCGATTCGGCCTAGTGCAAGGTCGGCCGCGGTCGCTCCGGCGGATGCTGCGCCATGCCGGCAAGATCAGGGTTTTCCGATCACCCGCTCGACCGCTTGGAGCAACGCTCCAAGGCTGAACGGGCGCCGGAGCTCGGCGTCCACCGGCACCAGCACCAGCTTCTGGGTCTCTCCCTTGGCCGCCATGAACACGATGACCTTCAAGCCTTTCAGCTTCTGGTCCTTTCGGACGCGCCGAAGGACGTCCCAGCCGTCCTCGTCGGGCAGCTCGGCGTCGAGGATCAACAGGTCGTAGGGCTCCTGGCGCAGTGCCTTCAACCCCTCCGCCCCGCTGAATGCCTCGTCGACCTCGTAGCCCGCGAGCCGGAGCCGAAGGACGGGCTGCCGGAGATGCTCGGGCCGGTTGTCGATGAGCAGGAGCCGTTTCTTAGCCATGAATGTCGCCATAGCGAGCGTACGGGTTCCCGCGCCACGACGAAAGCGGGGGGTCCAGCGTGCGAAGAGGTGGAATGAGTTTGACACGGGCGAGGGGCCTCCCTAGGCTGCCCCGTGGGCTGCTACGGCAGCCCATTGTCATGCGCGGGCTGAGAGGGGGATCTGGAAAGCGGCTCGGGCGGCTGCCGGGAGCCGTGTTGATCGCGGCGTCCCTGGCCGTCAGTTCTTCGACCGTTTCTTCGGCCCGGCCCAGCCGGCAGGATCTTGCCGACGCCAAGGCCAGACTGCTGGCCCTCAACCAACGGTTGTCACAGCTCGTCGAACAGTACGACGCCGCGAAGGTCGCCCTCGGAAAAGTCGCGAACGAGCTCTCTGACGCCAGGGCCCGAGCCCAGCAGGCTCGCTCCGAAGCTGAGCGCGCGCGAGCGTACCTCGCCAACCGCGCAAGAGGCGCCTACGAGGGCGTCGGCGCAGGGATCGACGTGTTGCTCGGCGCGACCACGATCTCGGAATTCACCGATCGAGTGGAGTTCTTGAACAGCGTCGCCCGGGACGACGTCGACGCAGCCAACCGGGCCGAGGTGGCAGGACAGTTGGCGAAGGCAGCCGCCGCCGACCTCGCCCGTGCCTTGCACCACAGACAGGCATTGGTTCACACGCTCGACAGCAGGCGCAACGACATCGAGGCCGGTATCGCCCAACAGAATGCGCTGGTCCGACGCCTGGAGAAGGAGCTGTCCAGGCCGGCCGTGCAAAGGATCATTGGGCAGCCCGGTCCCGCGCCTGCCCACCCTCCGGCACCAGCGCCGGGTGGCGGCGGATACCCGTCGCCGCAGCCGCCTCCATCGCCTGCACCACCGCCACCTCCCCCGAGCAGCGGCGCCGCCGTGGCCGTCCGCGCCGCGTACTCGGCGATCGGGGTGCCGTACAAGTGGGGCGGATCCAGTCCGAAGGAAGGGTTCGACTGCTCAGGCCTCACCATGTGGTCATGGGCCCAGGCGGGCGTCTCACTCCCCCACTCGTCGGCCGCGCAGTACGCCGTCCTTCCCCACGTGAGCCGCGGCCAGCTCAAGCCCGGCGACCTGCTCTTCTTCTACTCGCCCGTCTCCCATGTCGCCATGTACGTGGGCGGTAACCAGATGATCCACGCCAAGCACCCCGGCACCAGGGTCGCCAAGGAGACGATCTCGAGTTACTACTGGGCCGTGTACGTGGGTGCCGGTCGCCCCGGCTAGGGGTCTCTCCCTGGTAGCAGGCTAGCCCGTTCGATCCTTGGGAGAAAGCGCAGCGTCCAGCAGTACTCGGTGGGTTTGGGCCGATCCTGCGATGACGTTCCCGGACAGGTAGTCCCATCCACCCGCCCAATCGGTGACCACACCGCCCGCTTCCTCGACCAGGAGTCCTCCTGCAGCCACGTCCCACACGGACAGGTTCAGCTCCAGATAGCCGTCGAAGATGCCGCAGGCGACCCAGGCCAGATCGAGCGATGCCGCTCCCGCCCGTCGAATGTCCTCTGTGCGCGCGAGGACCTCCCCCAGGGCAGCCGTGTACATGGGCATCAGCGACCTTGCCCGAAACGGGAACGCCATCGCGATGATCGCGCGATCCGGAGGCCGCTGGCTGACCCCGATCCGCTCACCCCCCGACCACGCACCCTGTCCCCGGGCGGCGGAGAACGACAGGCCGAGCATCGGACCCTGGACGGCTCCAACCACAGCTCGCCCATGTTCGATCAGGGCCACCGACACTGCCACCACCGGGAATCCGAGGAGGAAGTTCGTGGTGCCATCCAGAGGATCGACGGCCCAGAAGCGATCGCCTCGCTCGCCTCCGCTCTCTTCGGCCAGCACATGGATGTCCGGCGTCTCCCGCCGGAGGAAAGAACGGATCGCCTCCTCGCTCTCCCGGTCTACTGCCGTCACGTAGTCGCCGACGCCCTTCAGCTCGCCGGCAGTGGCGTGACCAGCGAACTGTCGCCGGACGATGTCAGAGCCCAGCGCGGCGGCCCCCTCGGCCACCTTGCGCAGCAGCTCGAGTTCGCTCTCGTTGGCATGTCGAGGAGCGGTCATGTGACAGAGATTCTCCTGCAGCTGTCTGCTCGCCGTTGACGAGCGCCTTGGGTCAGGGCTTTCGAGCCAGAACCAGACCCGGGCTCAGCCGCCCGTCCGCCAGATCCTCCTCCAGGGCATTGCCGGCCCCATTCCTTCGCCTGGGGCTGGGCCGGACTCGGCCACGGCCTGACCTCGACGTCCATGAGGCCGACCGCGACAAGAGGGAAACCACCGACTTCGTGGCTACTGCGTGCCATGGACGAATCTCGTGCCAGCTCAAACAGAGGAGCCCCGCCGACCAGCAGGGCTCCCCCCGTTAGCTTCCGCTGGGTGCGCCTAGAAGTCGTCCATGCCGCCGCCCATGCCACCGCCGGGCATGGCAGGCATCTTCTCCTTCTCCGGCTTCTCCGCGATCAGCGCCTCGGTGGTGAGGAACAGCGCCGCGATGGAAGCCGCGTTCTGCAGCGCAGACCGGGTGACCTTGGCGGCGTCGACGATCCCGGCCTTGAACATGTCGACGTACTCGCCGTTGGCCGCGTTCAGGCCCCAGCCGCCGTCCAGGCCGCGAACCTTCTCGATGACCACGCCCCCCTCGAGGCCGGCGTTCGAGGCGATCTGCTTGATCGGCTCCTCGAGAGACCTCCGGACGATGCGGGCGCCCGTGGCCTCGTCACCGTCGAGGTCCAGCTTGTCCAGCGTAGCCTGCGCCGTCAGCAGGGCCACCCCACCGCCGGGGACAATGCCCTCCTCGACGGCGGCCTTGGTGGTCTGCACGGCATCCTCGATGCGGTGCTTCTTCTCCTTGAGCTCCACCTCAGTGGCAGCCCCGACCTTGATGACCGCAACGCCACCGGCCAGCTGGGCCAGCCGCTCCTGAAGCTTCTCGCGGTCGTAGTCGGAGTCGGTCTTTTCGATCTCGGCCTTGATCTGGTTGATCCGGCCCTTGATCTCGTCCTCGGACCCGCCACCCTCCACGATCGTGGTCTCGTCTTTGGTCACCACGACCTTGCGGGCGGAACCCAGGAGGTCGAGCTTGACGTTCTCCAGCTTCAGGCCGACCTCCTCCGAGATGACCTGTCCGCCGGTGAGGATCGCGATGTCCTGGAGCATCGCCTTGCGGCGATCACCGAACCCAGGAGCCTTCACCGCAACCGACTTGAACGTGCCACGGATCTTGTTGACGACCAGGGTGGCCAGGGCCTCGCCCTCCACATCCTCGGCGATGATCACCAGCGGCTTGCCCGCCTGCATGACCTTCTCCAGGACGGGCAGGAGATCCTTCACCGCTGAGATCTTCGAGTTGGCGAGCAGGATGTAGGGGTCCTCCAGGGTAGCCTCCATCCGCTCGGGGTCGGTGACGAAATACGGCGAGATGTAGCCCTTGTCGAACCGCATCCCCTCGACCAGCTCGAGCTCCATGCCGAAGGTCTGCGACTCCTCGACCGTGATCACGCCGTCCTTGCCGACCTTGTCCATGGCCTCGGCGATCTGCTGGCCGATCTCGTCGTCCGCGGCGGAGATGCCGGCCACGTGGGCGATCTCGTCCTTGTCCTCGATCTCCTTGGCCTGGTTCTTGATGGCCTCGACGGCCGACTCCACCGCCAGCTCGATGCCACGCTTCAGCGACATCGGGTTGGCCCCGGCGGCGACGTTGCGCAGGCCTTCTTTGACCATGGCCTGGGCCAGGACGGTGGCGGTGGTGGTGCCGTCACCGGCCACGTCGTCGGTCTTCTTGGCCACTTCCTTGACCAGCTCGGCCCCGATCTTCTCCTGGGGATCCTCGAGCTCGATCTCCTTGGCGATGGACACCCCGTCGTTGGTGATGGTGGGGGCGCCCCACTTCTTCTCGAGGACGACGTTGCGGCCCTTGGGCCCGAGGGTGATCCTGACCGCGTTGGCCAGTTGATCCATCCCCCGCTCCAGGGCTCGCCGCGCCTCCTCATCGAACGTGATGAGCTTGGCTGGCATGCCACCTCCTCCTTCTGGGCCCACCGCTTCGCTGCTTGAGGCCCTGTTCCGTGCTTGCTCTGCCGATGCTTGGCGAATCTACAGACAGAATGCTAGCACTCTAAAGCCTGGAGTGCTAACCAACAGGGGGGGCATCTGCCGTCATCCCCGTCGCCATGCGAGACTGAACCAAACCGGGAACGAAGGAGATCGAAATGACAGAGCAACCCGAACGAGAAGAAAAGGCAACTCGGAAGGCGTGGGAGGAGGTTGGGCAGCACTTCTCGAACGTGGGTAAGCGCATCGGGGAGCACTACCGGAACCTAGAGGGCGAGGCCAAGACATCGGCGGAGACGCAACGGCAGACCGTGAACGACGCGATCAAGAAGGTCGTGGACGAGATGGACAAGGCGTTCACGGGCCTGGGGAACGCGCTTCGCGATCCCCAGACCAAGGACAGCCTGAACAAAGCAGCGAAGTCACTCGGCGATGCCCTGGACTCCACGTTCTCGGGCCTCGGGGAACGGTTGCGCAAGAGCAGCACCAAGAAGGACGCACCAGGCGATGCCGGGCAGGGAGGCTCGGGCAGCGAGCCGAGCTCCTGAGGACTACCTGCCGGTCAGCGAGAAGTGCATGTAATCCTTCTCGCTCATCCAGTAGCCGCCCCACTTCCATCCGACGGCGGCGAACGCCCGAACGACGACGTCGCCCCGGCGGATCATCCCGGGCCGGCGGAGCGAGCGGTTCCGATAGCGCCTCGCGTGGTTGTTCTTGACGAACCCATCTCCGGTCACGTATGGGTTCTCGATGGGGTTGATGTCGATCGCCAGCCCCGATGCGTGTTGTGACCACCTGGGGAGCGGGCCCCGGGCGGTCAGCACGGGCCGGCAGTTGAACCCGACGGTCCAGTCCCTTCGGTCGTTGGGGTCGTCGTCCTGCGGTCCGCGATACGGAGCAGCCAGGTGGAGAATCCTGATCGGAAACCGTGCCTCGAAGAGGCGACGAAACACCCGCACGATGTCGCGGGACACCAGGGCATTCACCACCATCGGACCTTCGTGCACGTTGCCGTCGAAGCCCCAGTACCGCAGCGTCAGGAGACGCAGACCATTCAGTCCGACCGGGCACCCTTTGTGCCAGGTAGTTCCCCGCATCTCGGCCGCCAGGTCACGCGGGAGGCGTGAAACGGTACCCAGGAACCTCGCAGGTATCGTGGTCTGGGCGACGGACGGAGCCGGAGCACCCGAAGGACTGCCAGGCGTGGCTTCGAGCGACTTCTTGGCAACAGGCGGCCTCGTGGCGCTCGCCTGCGAGCAGGCCGCGACAAGAAGGAGCACCGCAGCGGCGAACATGCGGACCAACCTTCTTCGAACCACGGGCTAGCTGAGCACCTTGGACAGGGTCTGGCCGGCCAGAGCCACCGGGTCGAGTTCCTGCACGCCCCACATGTTGAAGATCAGGCCATCCAGGCCGGCGTCCAGAAGCTCCTGAGCCTTTTCGCCGACCTCGTCGGGATCGCCCTCGATCTGGGACATCCGGTACCACTCCTCGCTGATGCCACGCGCTGCCCGCAGTTCGGCGCCCCTGCGCTCAGCCTCCTCGTGGGTGGGCGCGATGACCAAGCCGCCCAGCCTGGTCTTGGTGATTTTCCGATGGGTCCCGGCCGATCTCATTGCAGTGCTGCTCGAGCACATCGAGCTTGTGCCGAACCGTCGCCGCGTCGCCGAACAGGTTGCAGGCGTCCGCGTATTGAGCCACCAGCCGGAGCGTCTTCTTCTCGCCACTCCCCCCGATCAGGATTGGCGGCCCGCCCTGCTGCACCGGACGGGGGAAGTTCAGGGCTTCCTCGATCCGGCAGTGCTTGCCCTGGAACGCCGGGGCTTCCACCTGAAACATGGCCCGGCAGATCTGCAGGGCCTCCTCCAGCCGCTCGAACCGTTCGCTCACCGGGAGGAAGTCGAAGCCGAGGCCGCGATGCTCGTCCTCGTTCCAGGCCGCTCCGATTCCCAGGATCGCTCGCCCCGACGAGACGATGTCGAGCGTCGTCACGATCTTGGCCAGATGCGCCGGGTTTCGATAGGTCACCCCGGTGACCAGCGCGCCAAGCCGCACCCGCGACGTCCGCGCGGCGAGTCCCGACAACAGCGTGTAGCACTCCAGCATCGGTTCGGTCCGCTGGCCCTGGAAGCGGATCTGATAGAAGTGGTCCATCACCCACACGGAGTCGAATCCGGTTTCCTCGGCCGTTGTGGCGATCTCCGCGACCCGGCCGAACAGCTCAGCATCCGAGACTCCGGGGTAGGTGAAGCTCGGGATCTGCAATCCAAGGCGCGTGACCGGACGACGGTCGCGCTCGGTCATCGGTTCTCCTTCCAGGTGAGATTCGACAGTTCAGACTAGCGCCCGGACGATGGAAGGGGCGAGAGAGCGCCCAGGCGAACGGGGATGGTTCCTTGCACCCTCGTCCCTCCCCCCGGCGAGGAATCGATACTCAACTCACCGCCGAGAGCAGCGAGCCAGCCGGCCATGCCCTGCAAGCCTGTTCCGTAGCGAGTCGCAGCAGGTCGAACCCGGTTCCATCGTCTTCGATCTCGAAGACGAGCATGTCGCGTTCTTCGCGCAAGCGGACTGTCGCCTGGGCCGCTCCCGAGTACTTGACCACCGTTCTGCAACGCCTCGAGGGTGCTGAAGTACACGGCAGCCTCGGCCTTCTGCGGATTGGAGGAAGATCTGCCGAGCCAGACGCACCTTCACCGCCAGGGCCACCAGCTGCTGCTGGGCCCCGTCGTGGATGTTTCGTTCGAGGCGCCCGGGAAGAGGCTCCACGCGAGGCGGGAAGCAGCTCGCTGGTTCATCGTGCCTCCGCCAGCCTATGAGCGGGGAGCCGACCGGTGACCCTCGTACCCGCCCCGGGGGCGGATCGGACCGCCAGGTCGCCGCTCAGCGCAGCCAGGCGGTCGGCCATCCCCTGCAGGCCGCTCCCGTAGCTCTTTGCGGCCGGGTCGAACCCCACGCCGTCGTCGATGACCTCGAACACGAGGAGGCCACCCTCCTCGCGCAAGCGCACCACGGCCCTCGCTGCCTCGGCGTACTTCGCCACGTTCTGCAGCGCCTCCAGCGTGCAGAAGTAAACCGCGGCTTCGGCCTCCTGTGGGTACCGGGAGATGCCATCCGTTTCGATCTGTACCCGGACCGGAGCCTTGCGGACCTGGGCTGCGAGCGCCGCCACGAGCCCCTGGTCGGCGAGCAGGGGAGGGTAAATCCCCCGGGCCAGATCCCTCAGGTTCTCCATCGCGTTCTGGGCCTCGGCCTGCAGCTCTTCGAGCATGGCGTCGGCGCGTTCCGCGTCCTTGCGGGCCATTGCCCGTGCCAGGGTCAGCTTCACGGACAACGCGACCAGCTGCTGTTGGGCCCCGTCGTGGATGTTTCGCTCCAGGCGGCGGCGTTCCTCGTCCTGTGCCTTGACCAGACGTTGGCGGGAGGCACGCAGCTCCTCGATCAGGCGCACGTTTCGGAGCACCAGTCCGGCTTGCGATGCCAGGTCCGAGACGAGCTTCTCCTCGGCCCGGGTGAGTGGCTCGCTCGGTGGCTTGTCGATGCTGAGGGCTCCCAGTAGCTCACCCTGGTGACGCACGGGAAAGAAGGCGGCGGCTTCGGGCGGGGCCGCAAGGTCGTTGCCGCGGACCGCTAGAGGTTCGAGCGCCTGTGCACCATCAGGCCACGTGGCAGCCGGCCGGAGCTCGGCCCCGACTTCCAGCCACACGACGGCCCGCGTGGCCCCGGTGCCGTCGCCAAGGATCTGAGCCATACGCGCCGGAAGATCCTCGGTCGCGTACCCGCCTGCTACCCGTTCGGAGAACTGTGATAGGACTTCGTATGGGGTGGCCCGGGGGCCATAGACCAATCTGTTGGCCAGGTACCGCGCCCGTTCCCGGACCGGCTGGAAGGCGACGGCGATGAGCACAGCCGCTGCGACCGTGAGGAACGTGTTCGCCCGGGATCCCACCAGCGCGCCGATTCCCACCACGATCGCCACGTAGACCGCGGTGAAGAACGCCGCAAGGGCGCCGAACACCACGGCCTTGTTGATGACGATGTCGACGTCGTACAGCCGGTATTTCAGGATCGCGATGCCGATGGCCGCCCATAGACCCACTGAGGCAATAGAGAACAGAGCGCTCAAGACGGCGTTCTCGACGAAGACCTGGACCAGAAAGATCGCCACGAAGAAGGCGGCGGCCGTCACGAACCACTTGAGTTGCTGGCGTTCGTCTCCTCTGGAGTTCTTGAAACGAAGCGCGGCCGAGACGAACCCGATCAGGCTCAACCCAACGACGGCCAAGAACGAGCCGACGAAGAACGGTGCCAAGGGTTTCGCGGAGGCGGGCCAGTCTTTGATCTCCTGGACCAGAGGATTGGACCAGAGGAAGGAAGCCACCAAGATGGCAACCGCGACCATGACGCCCCAGCTGGCAAGCGCCAACCACGCCACGGGCCGCCAGCGCCTGGATTGGAGTTGCCCCGTAGGAAACAACAGCAGCAGGAATGGCACCGCACCGATCCCGAGCGTCCAGGACCAGCCCTGAAGCCAGCCGAACAGGCGAGCGCCGAGCAGTGATCCGGGATGGATCACCAGGCCGTAGGTTGCGTAGGCCTGACCGAAGTTGGAAAGGCCAAGTCCCAGACCCGCCAGGAGAAACATCCATCCGAGCGACACGTCGGAGCGTCGAGAGGCGACCAGCGCCCCGATGATCGGGAGCCCGAGGATGGTGAGGTTGTCGATGACATCGGTTGGGTTCGATCGCAGGTCCGGTGGCAGCTTTGCCTGCGGGGAGATGAGCTGGACGATCACGCCGGCCAGGACGGCCGCCACGGAAATCGCTCCCAGCGCCCACGCGAGCCGAGCTGCCCTGCGCTGCTTCACCCTCTCAGCTCCAGTTTCCTTCGGGCATGGCCGGACTTGCCGGCACGGTCACATTGTCCCCGGTCACGCTGAAGGCCGGAAGGGGGCGGGCGCGATTCCTCGGCACCTGCCACCCTCCTCCGTGAGGCATGCTGGCACCACCGGGCAGCATCCCGCGCACAGCGATACGGGCTACGCCTACGGGCCCCACAAATCCCCCCGCAAGCGGGGATTCCGGTCCATGTGTTGAGAAGGCCACTCCAACAAGGGTCCCACGATTGCCCTCTTGACCTGCTGTTTTGGGGCTGCGAAGTTTGGCGGTCATGATCCGAGATCGCGCCGCTCGCACGCACCTCGCACCGGTTCGGGCGGTCGCGATCGCAGCAGGAGTGTTCGCACTTCTGTTTCGCCCGGTCGCCGCAAATGCTGCCCCACCTGTCAAGCCACAACAGGTCAGCAGCGACCCGTTCACCAATCCCACCAGCCAGCATCAGACCGAGGTCGAGGCGGATAACTTCTCCTTTGGCAGCAGCAGCGTTGTGGCGACCTTCCAGGCCGGCCGGTTCTTCTCCGGAGGTGGGTCTTCGGGGATCGGCTTCGCGACATCTACGGACGGTGGCGGCACATGGTCGAACGGATTCCTGCCGAGCCTGACTGTCTTCTCTACCCCGCCTGGGCCTTTCGGGAGAGCTACTGATCCAACCGTCGCTTACGATTCCGCCCACGGTCAGTGGCTCATTGCCACCTTGGCGTGCGCGGCACCGCCCGGGACCTGTTTCACGGCAACGTCCATCACCGTGAGTCGTTCTCCCGACGGCCTGAATTGGAGCGCACCCGTGATCTTGGCTTCTGGAAGCCAGGACCACGAGTGGATCGCCGGTGACAATGGGTCCGGGAACCAGCATTTCGGCCGCTGCTACGTCTCGTGGGCGGACATTGCCGGCGGTGTGCTAGCGACCTCGAGCTCGGACGACGGCGGCCAAACCTGGGCTCCGAGGGCGAGCGCCACCGGACTGTTCGCGCCGCAGTCCGTGGTGCAGCCGAATGGGACCTTGGTCGTCGTCGGCGTCACCGGCATGGGAGCACCGGCATGCGGGTGACTCCCGCCGCAGGCATCGAGGTCGACGGTGGAGGCAAGCTCTACGTCACGTGGAGTGACTGTCGCTTCCGCGCAGGCTGCTCGGCGAATGACGCGGTGCTGAGCACCTCGACCGATGCGATCAGTTGGTCGCCCCTTGCCCGCATTCCCATCGACGCAGTCACGAGCGGTGTCGATCACTTCATCCCTGGGCTGGGGGCCGATCGCGCCACGAGCGGGAGTTCGGCCCATGTGGTGCTCACGTACTACTACTTCCCCGACGCCGCGTGCACCGTGCGCACCTGCCGGCTGAACATAGGCTTCATCTCCTCGTCCGATGGCGGGGCGACCTGGGGGACCCCGATCCGGCTCAACAAGCATCCAATGCACTCTCGTGGCTGGCGAATACCGATCTGGGACACATGGTAGGCGACTACACTTCGACCGCCTTTGCCGGCGGTGTGCTAGCGACCTCGAGCTCGGACGACGGCGGCCAAACCTGGGCTCCGAGGGCGAGCGCCACCGGACTGTTCGCGCCGCAGTCCGTGGTGCAGCCGAATGGGACCTTGGTCGTCGTCGGCGTCACCGG
>WNGE01003628.1_pt1 | contig 35119 bp, 33 predicted proteins | sample 5400651 | NCBI WGS metagenome assembly WNGE01 (sample SAMN13153370, study PRJNA577476) | soil metagenome | isolation source: 60 cm soil or saprolite under grassland replicate 2 | place: USA:California | collected 2016-06-15
TGACCGATATGCCGAAAGCGGAGGCCGCCTGCTTCCGACATTCTTTGCAATGGCATACATACAGTTCCAGCACGCTGCCGGAAAGCTCATAGCGGATTGAGCCGCATTGGCAACCGCCGTGCGAAATGCTGTCACTCATTCGCTTCCTCCAACCTATCTCGCCGATCCATCTTGCCCAGGCCCCTTGTTATGCGACTTCATTGAGCACATCGCCGACAAAGATGGTGCCGTTAGACAGGGCGTCGGCTCGGAGCCCAGCTCTATGCAAGAATTTCGCTACCACTGATGCTGGGGACAGGCCTGTTGATTCTAGATTTGAACCCAGGGTCGCACACGGCTCGCACAGCTGGACGCCACGAAACCGAACCGTTCCGACAGTGAATTCCTTTCCGACAAGACGGGACAAGCGAACGCCACGGGTGACAACGTTTCGTCGCGTGCTCAGGAGACCGATGGAGCTATTGTTCTCCAGGTTGAAGCGTTCGATCTCCTCGGCCTCGATGAACGTAATGTCTTGGCCCGGGTACTTCTCCGCGACGCCGAAGTAGCGGTCGCCTTCGATGCCGGCCCGGGCGACAACGCGGGCAGCTTGAGCCTGCTCCAGTTTTCCGCCCGCTTCACGGGCTATGCAGATCAACTCAACGCACATACAGGCATTCTGCTCATGCGAGGAGACCGCCGTCAACGACGAGACTGTGGCCAACCACGTAAGAGGATTCTGGTGAGCTTAGCCAAAGGATTGCATTCGCAATTTCCTCGACCTTGGCGAGCCGGCCAATAGGAATGGCTTGAACCAGCTGCTCCTCGCGTTCAAGCAGTTGACCCTCGGTGAGATGCGCCGTCCGGCGTATGCGACGCGGTGTTTCGGTGGCGCCCGGACAAACTGCGTTGATGCGTACACCCCGCGCAATGTATTCCTTTGCAGCCGAGCGAGTAAGGCCGATGACAGCGTGCTTTCCGGCGCTGTACATCGAAGCTGAAGGCGCGCCGGACAACCCGTTGACAGATGAAACATTGACGATGGTGCCTCCGCCAGACCGAAGCATGGCCTCAATTTCGTACTTCATGCAGTTGAAGACGCCGAGAACATCGACCGACATTGTGTTGCCGGCATCTTCGAAAGATATTTCGTGAGCGGCGGCGGGTTTCGAGTCGTACGCTGCACTGTTGACCGCGCAATTCAATTGACCAAAACGATCTACAGTAAAGGCGATAAGTCCGGCGACGGACGACGGATCGCTCACGTCACATTTGTGGAAGCTGGCATCGCCGAACGTGCGGAGCTGCGATTCGGCCGCCGCACCCCGTTCCGGGTTTCGCGCGGCCACCACCACCTTGGCGCCGCTCGCAACAAACGCCTTTGCGGCGGCCCGGCAAGGAGCTACGCCTCAACCGTTATCTCCCCGCGCAGGTATTCAGCCACGCGGCCGGCGATCAGAACGCGCTCGCCCCGCAGCGTGCAGCGAAGATCTCCGCCGCGTGCCGAAAGCTGTTTCGCGACGAGCTCCGCCTTGCCCAGGCGGGCCGCCCAGTACGGCACGAGCGTGCAATTCGCAGAGCCGGTAGCGGGATCCTCCGGGATTCCCTGGCGCGGAGCGAAGAACCTGTAAACGTAGTCCACCGCGTCGCCCGGCGCCGAAACGATGACGCCGAATGGATCGAGCGTCGCGATGCGCTGGAAGTCCGGCTGGAAGCTCCGGACCTCGGCTTCGCTGGCCAGGACCGCGAGCAGGTCGCGCGCGATCAGCGCCTCGCGCGGGCGGACGCCCAGCGCGGAAACCAGGGCGTCGGTGACCTGCATGGGCTTTCCGGGCCGCGAAGGAAAGTCCATGCTGAGCAGCTCACCGTCGCGCTCGACGACGAGGTTCCCGCTGCGGGTGCTGAAGGTGACGCTCTTCGCCGAGGGGATCGAGTGCCGGAACAGAACGTGCGCGGCGGCGAGCGTCGCGTGGCCGCACAGATCGACCTCCACGGCGGGAGTGAACCAGCGCAGCGGCATGACATCGCCGCGCGCGACGACGAAGGCGGTCTCGGCAAGATTGTTCTCGGCGGCGATCGCCGCAAGCATATGGTCGGGCAACCAGTCGTCGAGCAGGACTACCGCCGCCGGGTTGCCGCGGAACGCCCGGCTGGTGAACGCATCCACCTGGTAAAGCGGCAGCTTCATGTGCGGCAGCTAACGAACGGGTAGATCCCCATCCCGCTTGTCGCTTGCTCCAGAGGCCTTCTCGGACAGCAGAAAGAGCCTGTCTCTGTTGGTCAGGCAGAAATTGACGAAGTCGGACTCGCTCATGAAAAGACGGAGCGGAAGGGGCAGCGCCGGGTAGACGGCCCGGGCGATCCCGGTCAGCTTCTCGTCGTCGCGGGCTACGCTGAGCGCGGCAGCTCCCGCTCTCTCACGACAAACGCGCTCGATGCTTTGCCAGTGCTCCTCGATGGCCCTCAGTCTCGCCTGCGCGGCGGTGTCTTTCGCCTTGGCGCCGAGGTTCTTCAGGTCCTGCAAATAGCGGTGGTCAGCCATCGTTGGCCCGCCAACGTTGGATGGTTTCTGGCTCTACGAGCGGCAGGGGCACAAGCCGATAACTCCGCTGATCGATGCTCGATCGCTCAGAACGTGCGGCTTCCCGTGCGCAGATTCCATGTCGGCACGAGCACACTCTAGACGCCGGATACACGACTGCAACCGATTCCCGCGTTGACCTGCTAGCTACGGCGTTTGTCTTGTGTCGCGGGAGGAGTCATATACGACGGGTTAGGCCCGGCGCTGGTACGGGCCGGCGCCGCTGAGCATGAAGGCGTGCGGCGCCAGCAAGACCAAGTCACCCCAGAGTCATCGACCCCGGGGCGCAGAGCGCCGAGGTGCGCGGCGTGACGGTGAGAGTTGCAGTTCCACCGTTCTGAAATTGGACTTGCCAACCGGTAATCGGACCGCCGTCGAATACGACGGTGCTCCACGCGACAAAGATCGGTGGAGCTGGGATTGCTGATGGACCGCCGCCGACTGCCGTTTCACCACTCAAGCAAAGTGAGGCGATGTCTGCGTTCTCGCCCGGTGCGAGCGTGACCGTCCTTTCGAAACTGCGAAGAACCACGTTCACAGGCCCAGAGACCCCTTGCGGCCCCTGTGGACCCGCAGGCCCCTGTGGCCCCACTTGATTCCACGCAATCGGTTGTTCTCCGTTCTTGCAGGATGTCGGGTCCGAAACTATACGCACACCGCCGTTGGACACCGTAACGCACGCGTAGATCACGCCTGTTTGTGCTTGCGCCAAGCCTGGAAGCAACGCAGCTATCGACAAGCCTAGAACTGCGATAAGTCGTTTCATACGATCTCCTTTGTTGAGTTATTGAACTCGGTGTGGTAACTCCAGAAGGCCGAGGTTGTTGGTTGAGTATATCAGGGCTGCGCATTGGCACAGCCGCACGTCGGCCGACGTTGGCTGGCGTAGTCGCAAGCTCGAGTCGGCCCAAGCATTCTTCCGATCTCGGAGCCGCACGCACTGCCATCCTTGTTCCCGGGACCATTCGGGATAGGGGGAGGCCTTACGACCTCGCCCCTCCCACACCACCGTACGAATGGGTCACGTATACGGCGGTTCGGCAGATTGAGTCAAGGCACAGCAAAGATGCACGCCGCGCCTCAACCGGAGTGTCCTCTTCTGCCGCGCCAACCACGATTTCATCCCATAGAGGCTCTCGCCCGACGGATGCAGTACCGCAGTTCCTTGGCAATTGATTGCTCCTCTCTTTTACTCCCTCTCGGGGTACCGTTCGGGCCTTCGACGGTTCCCCGCCTACTATGCCCTTTGCAGACTTCTTTCTCGCGGTCAGAGGGAATCGCTTCCCCCTCAGCCAATTTCTTCCGCACGCGGAATCCCAGGGCACGGGAAAGATCTCCCGGGGTAAGACTCAGAACGTTCCGCGCGTAGACGCCGAATTTATAAAGCACACCCCAACGGGAAGATGGAGGACTTCGCGGTCACGTGCCCGCTCGTCCCGGGTGTACCACACCTCAGATCCGGTTCGTGTACCTCGCCCCGCGCTTTTGGATTGGGCTTCCTTCAGACCCCATCTCACGATGACGCCCTTGCCCTTCTCCTAGCCTTCGGCTCCTCCTATACCTGGCTCGAGGACTTTCACCCCGATAGTTCTGTGATGCCCGGCACACACGTTGCCTTCGGCGGCGCGCTTCAGCGCGTCCGCTGCAAGGGCGGGGTTCGGCCACAAGCAGTCCTCACTCCTGGAACGCGCGCGGCACGGCACGCCGTGAAAGGTACGGCCCCCTTACCTCTGCGGGAACGCGGTGTCACGCTGCACACTGCAGATCTGCACACGGTACTCAATGTAGAAGTCTCTCCGTCCCTTTTTCTTAGCGTCGAGATGTTCGGGATGGAGACTCCAAGCCCGTTGTGCCTCTTCAGACTCAAATTCCACGATGGTCACTCTTTCGCCGTCCTCCGCGACAAAGCCCTTGTGTGAAATGTAGCCCGGCATTTGTTTGGCAATTGCGCCCATCCGGCTAGCCCACTGCATGTACTCTTGTTGCGCCTCGGGCTTCACTCGAGAACGAAACACGGTAACTATCATCATTGCCCTCCTAAGAAGGATCTCACCGCGCCGCGCAAGTGCCACCGACAACTTTGCTTCATGGCAGACTGTGCCCCTGCGACCTCACCACGGGGGCCGCTTCCTTCTGGGGCCGAACATTCCACTTCAGGGCGGGCCGCTTGCGGCCGGTCCGCTGCAGCGACGGGTTGGGCGGCGCAAGCGAAGGCCTGCGGCTCACTTCGAACTCCGAACCAGCTGCCACGAAGCCCTCGCAGGCATCACCCGCACATCGTTGATGAGAGCCCGCTCATTGGAGCCGTCGGCGTCGATCACCCAAATTTCGGCGGTCCCGCGTCGGTTGGTGTCGAACAGCAGCTTGGTGCCGTCAGGCGACCAAACGGGGTTATCGCTCGATGCAGGAGCTGGCGCTCTGGTGAGCTGCGTCTTGTTGCGGCCGTCCTGGTCCATGACCCAGATCTGGCCGTAGGCGTGCTCGATCCCCGCCCAGTAGGCAATCCGCTTGCCGTACAGCCACGCCGGAGCGTTGGCGCTGCTGCCCTTGGGCGTGTAATCATTTTTCACCGGAAACGTCAGCTGCTTCTTTTGCGTTCCGTTGCTGTTCATGACCCACAGCTGGCCAAACCCTTTCTCGTCGCCCGACCAGAAGGCGATCTTGTCCCCCTCTGGCGACCAGACCGCGGCGGCGTTGCTGCCCTGTTTCGTCAGCTGCCGTTCCGTGCCGCTCGCCAGGTCGACGACAAAGACTTGCCGAACGTTCCCGAGTTGCCGGAAGAACGCCAGCTTCTTGCCGTCCGGCGACCACGCGGGCAGGAAGCCCACAGTGATCCTTTGTCGCGCGATTCCATCCTTTCCCAGGATCCAGATCTCCGGAGCGTCGTTGATAAGCCGCATACAGGCGATCTTGTCTCCGTCGGGCGACCAGACCGGCCAGAGGTAACCGCCGGGGCCTGTCGTGAGCCGTTTGCGGTTCTTCCCGTCGGGATTCACGGTGAAGATGTGTGCGTCCGGCCAAGGCTCAGGTCCAAGTTTGCTCCCCGGAGCGTCGGCGAAGGCGATCAAGCCGTTACCGGGTGGCCGTATTCCGTCTTTCGCCCCCCACACCGCTCCCGAATTGGAGAGCCCGAGGATTCCAATGATCAGGAGTACTCGAGCGAACATAGTCCTCTCAACATCACCCAGCGACGCCCAAACGTGGAGCCGAGCCGCGCCGACCGTGAAGGTGACGAGAACTCCGATGCTTCACGGCGTCGGCCTGGGGCGAAAGGTTAGACATGGCTACTTTGCAGCAGCCTTTGACGAATCGATCTTGGATTTTGCTTCCGTGATTAGAACCTTCATCTGACTAAGATCTGAAAGCTTGAGAAAGGCAGTAGTTCTTCCGATGCGGCCACTTGATACACCCACCCCGACTTCACTACCGCGGGACGAAAACGTCGTTATAGAAAAATCACCTTTTGTCTTGTACTGTGCTTCGAAGTCATTCAGCGTCGTTACATTCTTTTCGATCTTTGCAATGTAGTCGATACCTCGGATCAGAGAATCGATTTCATCTGCATCGATGAACGACGTATTTTCTCTTTCAAGCCGTCCAGATTCCTTTACTGCAATTGCGATTCCGTATTCCCGGAACTTTGGGTTGCTCGCGTCGCGGAACTCGCGAGCATCAATAGTCACTTTCCCCATACCATTAATGGCGCCAACCGTGGAGAACGCTTTGATCATTACTATGCCGGTGCGCGCTGAAAATGCCTCAAGCTTAGTTGCCGGTGGAAGCTTGCCAGCATCGGGAGCCTCTTGAGACTGCGCCAAACTTGCAAGCGATAGGAAAATCGTTGCGACGAATAGATTTTTCATTGAGTTCTTCCTTGAGAGTCAGGTCTAATGTTTGGATGACCTGTTCGGAAACGCGCCAGCGTTTACGAATCAGGTCGATCCACTGGTTGGGCACTCCCTAATTCGCTTTCTTCCTCCCCGCGAATCCAGTGGTGACTGGGAACATCTATCGGCACCGCTTTGCCAAAGCGTGCTTTTTTTCGGCCTCACCAATCGCGACCATCTCGACGAAATGCAGCAAGGCAGCGCGGGACAGTTGCAGGCTTTCAATGAGATGAGACTTGAAGTGATCTACCGTGCAGTGCTCGACATGGGGAGAATTCCGACTCGGCTCGCATCCGAGGTCATGAAGGATCGTGAACCGGTGTGTCGAGGAGTGCCGGTACGCTTTCTTTTCGTGCAAGGAACCACCCTCCCGTACATCCAAGGATAGCTCTGCCAACGCAATCACGGCAGTGTTGCCCCGATCGATCTGCTCGCGCAATGACGGGTGCCATGCCAAAGGTTGTCCTTTCTTCCGGCTAGCGAACCAGCGTTTCGTGAAGTACACGGACTTCTCGGAACCGAGAATACCGAAGTACTCAGTTGTGGCAACCGCAATCTTGTCAAGCACGTCGACGCAGGCACGTTGCGCCAAAGAGAGCGTGGAAGGTACAACGCCATAGACGGCATAGTCCAGCGTGTCTGAGTAGAAGCCACTGTCCGGGATGCCGGTTGATAGGGCCTGGTAAGCTAGGTGCCGAGCTACAAGGAAGTCCGACTTAAGCAAATTGAACATGGCAAACAGAGGGGGAATCCCAAAATCTGTCCCCGTCGGTTCTGCTATCGACTTGATCCGAAGAGAATCCCACCGTTTCAACGATAGGTCGAGGCCTTCGATCGTTGGGGACAGGGCAAGCCTGTGACTCGCGACAAACTTCTCGTAGTCACTAGCGTGGCTCAGGTCCGGCAATCGCCCCCCTCTTAATGGGCTTTGGAGGAGCTTGGACAGATCGTCGAACGCCCTCCGTCCGGCCAACTCGGCAATCCTGCTCGGATGCTGCCTCGCGTTCTCCAAGTGTCGCGCGGCCACCGAAAGCAAAACTTCACGGTCGCCAATGCTATGCTTCACGCACCGAAGAAGAACCTTTACAGCGCCCGTTGCGGCGACCGCGTTCGTGCTGTCGTATTGGAGAGCCCTTGTGTAGGTATCGTACGCCTCAGCCCATCGGTGGGCTTTCCAGAGTGCGTTGCCGAGATTCGTAAGTGCCACAGAAGAGATTTCGCGTCGGTGATCAAGCGATACGGCACGCTGGAAGTGGGTTCTGGCTTCTCGTCTTGTCTCTGCTGTTGTGAGATACCAGTCAAAACCGGCGTACGGCTCCTCGTCCGCGAGAGCTATAAGCCCATTACCAAGGTTGTAGTGCAAGTTGGCCTGTTCTGGATCGTGGCTGAGCAGACGCCTAAATAGATGGACTCCTTCGGTGACGGCCGGCTTGTCGTCAGTGCAAGCACCAGCGTCAACCAAGATGCCGGCCTTGAGTGCGGTGAACAAGACACCGCCGACGGGCGTATCTGAGGAGAGAGCACGAGCCTCAGCGACAGCCTTCGCTGGGTCCTCGTCGACTAGAGACTTGAGCTTTACACTCAATCGTTCGAACTCTTTCAGCCCCGCCGAGTAGTCGTCGCTCATATGTGCCACCAGTTAGTTTCTCTATACCCAACGAAAAGGTCAGCGACGGGTGCCAGCCGCCGACGACGTTTGATTTGTCTCTGAGCGAATCGTCTAGCTCCCGTTCGCTGCACCGCTTTGTTCGGTTTTTTTCCTCTTGTAGTGCTTTGCTGGACTCCATCCCTTCGGCAAGCGTTTGCCGAACGGAGGTCTGATCCTTCCTTTTTCAATTCCGACAATGAAAAGATGCTCGATCACTCGCCAAAACTCATCCTCGCTAAGGTGAGATTTCATGTCGTTGATAATCCGAGCTTCAACAACTGTCTCGCGATGATTACTTGGATCGACAAGATGTTCCAGGGAAGGATACATCGAGTCCGTGGGTTCCAAGTAAGGTCTCAAAGGAATGTCGCTGAAATAACCTCGAACGTGGCCGCTCTTCAAACACTTCAGAACCGCATTCTTTTTTCGCGCGCCCTTCCCGTGCCTCCCGGTGCTGCACCACTTCTCCCATGTCGAGGGTATTTTTGGAGCGGTCATATTTTCTCCGAACGTCGGAAATCAGTCGCGACGCGCTCGCGCGCGTCGGCTCTGGATTGAGTGGTTAGATTTGCTCTTACCCACCACCTGGGCGACTCGGCGGATTTGAGGGTGGAGTCTGCGGTGGTGGGTCCGGCGGAGGAATAGGCTGTGTCCTGCCCGGAGGAAAAGTTGGTGACGGCTTTCCCGGGCTAGGTGGGCTTGGATTGGGAAACGTTGCCAAAGGCGATCTCTCCTTAGAGATTCACTGCAGCGAATACCATCATGAATAATACCCCCACCACAAAGAGCAGTATGGCCCATAGGTTCGCTTGGTTGAGATACCTTCCATACTTCCCCCCGAGCGCCACTTTTTTCCCGGCGTCAAAGTCTTTTACGGCTTGTTGGTACGTGAGCGTCGCAAAGTAGAGCGCGACAAGTAGCAGGCTCACACTCAGTAACCAACAACCCCACGCCGCGTACAAACTCCACGCATATACGACACTCGGTTTATGAACGATGTCCTTAACAAAAGCGATCGATACGCCCAAGGCTCCACCGGAAAGCGCAAGTATTGTTTTGTCGAAACTCTCCGCAATCTTCTGTGCTACGTCAACTAGGTACTTGCGGTAATCGGCTTGAGGATCGGTCATACCGTTACCTGTTTGAGCAAATCTAACTTCCAATAAACCGCAAAGTGCAGTTGAGCATGATCATAATCCGAATATGATTCAACCAATGCTCCTTGAATCATGGGCTTATCACACCGTTGTACTATGGCTGCATTGCGTCTATAGCGATACAGGGGTCAGGAGGTACTGAATTCGTCTGGCGGCATCCTGGGCGGCTCCCGCAACGTGGCGGACCGGGAGAGGAAATTACTTGCCCGGCCTTCACCGATCCTGTTAGAATTCAACCACTTCAACGGCCGCTTCGGCGGTCGTTTGTTTTCACAATTCGGTCAACCCTGCCGCACCAGCCTCCGCCGCGTCGCAACGGCGGAGCGAGCGGGCGGCTTCGTCCATAGGGAGAAGGCATGCGACATTACGAAGTCTGTTTCATCGTTCATCCGGACCAGAGCGAGCAGGTCCCGGCGATGATCGAGCGTTACCGCGCGACGGTGACCTCGAGGAACGGCAAGATCCACCGGCTCGAGGACTGGGGCCGCCGCCAGCTCGCTTTCCCGCTCTCCAAGGTGCACAAGGCGCACTACGTGCTCATGAACATCGAGTGCGACGCGGAGGCGCTCGGGGAGCTCGAGCACTCGTTCAAGTTCAACGACGCGGTCCTGAGGCACCTGATCATGAAGATGGATCGCGCCTGGACCACGCCTTCGCCGATGATGAAGGAAGAGAAGGCGAAGTCGGTCCTCGGCCCGGGCGAGGCGCCGCGCGGCGAAGCGCCGCGCAGTGAGGCGGCCAAGCCCGCGGAGCTCAAGCCCGTGGAGCCGGCGGGCGCCTGAACGTTGGCGCAAGCGAACCGGGTCACGGTCGCAGGCCAGCTGATCGAGTTGGACGCGCTGCGGTATACGCCGGCGCGCGTCGCGGTGCTGAAATTCAGGCTCCAGCACGATTCCGTGCAAACGGAAGCGGGCGGCGAGCGCAAGGTGAGTTGTGAGATTGCCGCGGTGGCGTTCGAGCGCGAAGCGAAGCTCCTCGCCGCGGCGAAACTGGGGAGCAGCGTGACGGTAACCGGATTTCTCGCCGCAAAGAGCCGTTCCAGCCGGACGCTCATGCTGCACGCGACGGAAATCGAATTCGCAGAAGGAGAGTAGAAATGCCTCCACCCAGAGGCCGGGGCGGTTTCGGCAAGAAGGGCAAGGGAAAGGGCAAGGGCCGCGACAACAAGCGCGACCAGAAGGGCTCGAAGCAGCTCTTCAAGCGGCGCAAGTTCTGCCGCTTCACCGCCGAGAAGATCGAGTGGATCGACTACAAGGACGTCGAGCTGCTCAAGGACTTCATCGGCGAGAACGGCAAGATCATCCCGGCGCGGATCACCGGCACGCGCACCCATTACCAGCGCCAGCTCTCGGGCGCGGTCAAGCGCGCGCGCTATCTGGCGCTCCTGCCTTACACCGATCTGCACTAGGAGCGCGCGATGCAGGTGATTCTCCTGGAGAAGGTCGTCAACCTCGGGGCCTTGGGCGACGTGGTCAAGGTGAAGGACGGCTTCGCCCGCAACTACCTGCTGCCGAAGGGCAAGGCGAAGCGCGCGACGCCCGAGAACCTCGCCGAGTTCGAGAAAAAGCGCGGGGACCTCGAGCGCGTCCAGTCCGAGGCCCTTGCCGCGGCCCGGGAGAAGGGCGCGAAGCTCGAAGGCCTGACGATCCAGATCACCCAGAAGGCGGGCGTCGACGGGCGCCTGTTCGGCTCGGTCACGACCTTCGACATCGTCGAGGCGCTCAAGGGCCAGGGATTCGAAGTCGAGCGCTCGATGATCCGCCTGCCGCAGGGGCCGCTCAAGACCGTGGGCGACCACGCCATCGCGATCGCGCTGCACACCGACGTGCTGGTCCACGTCAAGATATCGGTGCTGGGGGAAACCCCGCAGCAGTGACGAGCGCAAGCCGTTGATGCAAAAGGGGCCGCTTTCACGCGGCCCTTTTGTTTGTGCGTTGGTGTGGGAAGCGGTAAAGTCAAGCTCTTACTACTAACAGCTTGTAACCAGCTTCCATGGCCCAGCCCGCGACGCAAGCTCCGGCCGATTCCCAGCTGCTGAACCTCAGGGTTCCGCCGCACTCGATCGACGCCGAGCAGTCGGTGCTCGGGGGCTTGCTGATCGACAACGGCGCCTTCGACAAGATCGGCGACATGGTCGTCGAAGGGGATTTTTACCGGGACGACCACCGCCGCATCTTCCGCCACATCGCCCGCCTGATCGAAAAGGGCAAGCCCGCCGACGTGGTCACGGTGGACGAGTCGGTCAAGGCGGGCGAGGACAAGGACAAGACCGGCGGCATCGCCTACCTCGCGGCTCTCGCCGGCAACACGCCCTCGGCGCACAACGTGCGGCGCTACGCCGAGATCGTGCGCGAATGCGCGATCCTGAGGAAGCTCATCGAGGTCTCGACCGAGATCGCCGACAGCGCCTTGAACCGCATGGGCAAGGAAGTCGGGCAGCTGCTCGACGAGGCCGAGTCCAAGGTCTTCCAGATCGCCGAGGCCGGCGCCAGGACGCGCCAGGGATTCATCGAGATCCAGCCGCTGCTCACGCAGGTCATGGAGCGCATCGACCTGCTGTACCACAAGGACAACCCCTCGGACATCACCGGCGTTCCGACCGGCTTCGCCGATCTCGACCGGTGGACCTCGGGACTGCAGCCGGGTGACCTGATCATCATCGCCGGAAGGCCGAGCATGGGGAAGACCGCGCTCGCGCTCAACATGGCCGAGCACGTCGCGGTGGAAAACAAGCTTCCCGTGGCGGTGTTCAGCATGGAAATGTCGGGCAGCCAGCTCGCGCTGCGCATGCTCGGCTCGATCGGGCGGCTCGACCAGCACAAGCTGCGCACCGGGCGGCTCTCCGACGACGACTGGAACCGCCTGACCACCGCCGTGGGCAAGCTCCACGACGCGCCGATCCTGGTCGACGAGTCGGGTGCGCTGAACGCGCTCGAGCTGCGCGCGCGCGCGCGGCGGCTGCACCGCCAGTACGGCACGCTCGGGCTGATCGTGGTCGACTACCTCCAGCTCATGCAGGCGTCGAGCGAGGGCGAGAACCGCGCCACCGAGATTTCCGAGATCTCGCGCTCGCTCAAGTCTCTCGCCAAGGAGCTGAAAGTGCCGGTGGTGGCGCTGTCGCAGCTCTCGCGCGCGGTCGAGCAGCGCACCGGCTCCCGGCGCCCGATCATGTCGGACTTGCGCGAGTCCGGAGCGATCGAGCAGGACGCCGACCTGATCCTCGCGATCTACCGCGAGGAGGTCTATACGCCCGACACGCCCGAAAAGGGCATCGCCGAGATCATCATTCTCAAGCAGCGCAACGGTCCCATCGGCATGGTCAAGCTGACCTTCCTCGGGGAATACACGCGGTTCGAGAGCCACGCGCAATCCGGCGCGTTCTAGATTTTCCTGCGAGTCATCGGGCTTGCGGGTTCGGCGTTAGTCGTTTCAGGGTTCGAGGGGGGGGGATCTGTGCTCCGTTACGTCGTCGTGGCCGCGTTCATCTGCACCGCGCCGCTTGCGCTTGCGCAGGGGACGGCGGATTCCGCCGCCCTTGCCGAAGCCGCATCAAAGCCGGTTCTGGCGGGGAAAGTGGACTTGGTCGAGGGCGACGTGCGCTTCTTCGACAAGAACCGGCGGCGGCGCCTGCCCAGGCTCGGCGATCCCCTCTACGAAGGCGAGAGCATCGCGACCGGCGCGAACGGCGAAGTGCATCTCGGCATGGAGGACGGCGGCTACATCGGCGTGCGGCCCAATACCAAGATGCGCATCGTCAGCTACAAGGCCGAAGGCGGCCCGGACGATCGGTCGGTGATCGGCTTGGTGGAAGGGTCGTTTCGCTCGGTGACGGGCTGGATCGCAAAGCTCGGCGGAAATAGTGACATGGTGCGAACGCCCACGGCGACGATCGGCGTGCGCGGCACCGAGCACGAGCCGCTCGTGATTCCCGAAGGGAGCAAAGCGGGCGAGCCCGGCACCTATGACCGCGTGCACTTGGGCGAGGCCGTGATCCGGACGCCCCAGGGCGCCGTGAACGTGCGGCCGGATCAGGCCGGGTTCGTTCCGCGGCGCGGCGCGGTGCGCCCGCGAGTGCTCGACCGCGTCCCGGATTTTTTCCGGCCGACGCGAAACGAAGGCCGCTTTGCGGGCCTGCACGAGCGCGTCCACGCGCAGCTGGACCAGCGCCGCGAGGAGCGCCGGCAGTTCATCGAGCAGCGCCGCAAGCCGCAGCTCGATCAGCGCGGCGAGCGCAAGCCCGCCGCTGAACAGCGCCAGGAACAGCGCAAGCTGCGGCAGGAGCAGCGCCGGCGACAGAAGACCGAGGATGAACGGGCGGTCGAGGAGCAGCGTCGCGAACGGCTGCAGAAGCAACGCGAAGAGCGCCGCGAGCAGGCGCAGAAAGCGCGCTTCGAACGCGCGCTCAAGGCGGATTGAGTGCGCTCAAGCGCTTGCCCGCGAGCTGAAAGCGCGGCCGCGCTTCAGCGAGCCGAGGCCCGCCGGGGAGATCGCGCCCTAGCCGTATCGCTGCAGCCGGCCGGGATCGAAGAGCTGGTAACGGTTCTTGCCGGTCGCCTTGGCGCGGTACATCGCGAGGTCGGCGCGTTTAAGAAGCCCGTCGGCCTCCTGCCCATCGCGCGGATAGAGGCTCAAGCCGACGCTCATCGTGACGCGCACCCTGTGGCCGCCCAGCTCGTAGTCGCCGCGGCAGCTTGCAAGGAGCTTCTCCGCCATATTCCCCGCGAGCTCGGGGTCGAGGATCTGCTCGAGTATGGCGACGAACTCGTCCCCGCCCATGCGCGCGAGGGTGTCGGTCCTGCGCAAGCTGCCTCGCATGCGCGCCGCGATCTGGCGCAACAACTCATCTCCCGCGTCGTGCCCGAAGGAATCGTTCACGAACTTGAAGTGATCGATGTCGATGCACAACAGCGCAAAGCCGTCGTGCGTTCGGCGCGCCGTCGCCATCGCGAGCGAGAGCCGGTCGTGGAACAGGTTGCGGTTGGGAAGGCCCGTCAGGCTGTCGTAGAACGCGAGGCTTCTCAGCGACTCCGAAAGCCTCAGGAAGCTCAGGTCCTGCAGGAAATGGATGAAGTGCGTGACGCGGCCCTCGGCATCGCGCAGGGGACAGGCCGATTCCAGCACGTGCAGCGTGTCGCCGCTCGCGGTGCGGAACTGCGTCTCCTCCTGCCAGGATTTCCCGGCAAGGAGCCCGCTTCTCATCTTCTGGTGCCGCGAGACGCTGCCTGAAAGCCTGAACCAGGCGAGATCAGCCCCCGAAGTCCGCTCCGCACCGAGCCCGAGCATCCGATACAGATAGGGGTTGGCGTACTCGATCGTTCCCGTCGGCAGGGTCACCACGACGCCGATCGGAATATGCTCGATGACTTGCGAAAGGTCGTGTCTTTGCCAGGTCACGGGTGCGCGCCGGCCATCGAGCCGGAATCCGCTGCTGATGCAGACAGGCGGATGTTACTATCGGTGTATAAAAAACGCAACCGAGAGTAACCATTCACGGCCGTGCTTGGTGATAGCTTTTCCGGCATGACCGTGGCAGAAGAAAAACAGGACTTCAGCAAACGCCTCAAGGAAGCCATGCGCAAGGCCCGCGTCGAGGCGGGCCCGACGCGCTTTGCGCGCGAGTTCAACCTGCGCCACCACGGCGAGCCCGTGACCGCGCAGACCGCGCGCAAATGGCTCTACGGAGGGGCGCTGCCCACGCAGGACAAGCTGCGCACGCTGGCGCAATGGCTGGAGGTGTCGCTGCAATGGCTGCGCTACGGCGAGGCCGAGCGCTCGCACGCCGCGGCCCGGCAGGACGGCGCGACCTACGCCGTGGATTCAGCGTGGCTCGGCAGGAAATTCGACTCGCTCAGCGAGCCGCACAAGAAGATGGTCCTCGAGATCACCCGCGCGCTGCTGCGCCTGGAGGGAAAACAGTAGGAATCAACCGTCGTCTCCGCGGACGCGGGGACCCAGTAGCGTTAGGAATCCGGTTCGACGAAAACCCTGGATCCCCGCTTACGCGGGGATGACCCGCGTCGCGGGGCTCCGCGGGTCAATTCAACCGCACGTACGCGTACTCGACCGGCAGGTTGTTGACCCCACGCTCGGGCGGGGCGATCCAGCCCGCCATCTTGCCGGGCTGCACCACGCGCTGCATCAGGCTTTTCACGAACGCCCGGTCCGATGCGCTCGGGATCCAGCCGGCAAGGTCGCGCTCGAATTCATCGCGGCCGATGAGCTTGCCGCCGGGGTCGGCCGGCGCGTTCGCCCAGGCGCCGATCGCGCGCCGGAAACGGCTGCTCGGCAGGCGCAGCTCGGAGCCGAACCCGGCGCGCTTGATCTGCATGTTCCAGCGCTTCAGCCCGATCTCGCAGTCGCGGATGTAGGCGCTGCGCAGCACCTCGTTCATGGCGTTGCGCATCCCCACGGTCTCTTTCCTGAGGCCACCCCGGCCGTCGGGGATCTCCAGTTCGAAACTCGCTTCGGCGCAGACGTGGTCCTGGTACTGCGCGGTTTCGTCGGGACGGCCCTTGATGCCGCTCGCGAAGGCGCTCGCCGCGTTCGATGAGACTTCCGAGCCGAACAGATCGAGCGAGGAGCTGAACCAGAAATTGAGGTAGCGCTGCAGAAGCGGCAGATCCACCGCGCCCTCGCGCCGGATCGCCTGCGGATCGTCGCTGCCCGTCTCCTTCATCACTTCGAGCGTGCGCTTCACCACGCGCCCGAGGCCGGTTTCGCCGACGAACATGTGGTGCGCCTCCTCGGTCAGCATGAAGCGGCAGGTGCGCGCGAGCGGATCGAAGCTCGATTCGGCGAGGCTCTTCAGCTGGAACTTGCCGTCGCGGTCGGTGAAGTAGGTGAAGCACAGGAACGCGAGCCAGTCCTCGATCGGCTCGTTGAAGGTGCCGAGGATGCGCGGCTTGTCCACGTCCCCCGAATGGCGCGCGAGCAGCTCCCCGGCTTCCTCGCGGCCGTCGCGGCCGAAGTAGGCGTGCAGGAGATACACCATCGCCCACAGATGCCGGCCTTCCTCGACGTTGATCTGGAAAAGGTTCCTCAGATCGAAGAGGGAAGGGCAGGTGTGGCCGAGCCGGCGCTGCTGCTCGACCGAGGCCGGCTCGGTGTCCCCCTGGGTGACGATCAGGCGCCGGAACTGCGAGCGGAATTCCCCCGGCACCTGCTGCCACACGGGCTCGCCCAAGGAATCGCCGAAGCCGATGGCGCGATCGGCGATGGGGTCGGCGAGAAAGATCCCCCAGCGGTAATCGGGCATCTTCACCGTGCCGTAGTGCGCCCAGCCTTCGGCATCGACGCCGGTCGCGGTGCGCAGGTACACCTCGGCGCCGGCAAAGTCGCTCGGCCCCATCTCGCGCCACCAGTCCATGAACCGCGGCTGCCAGTGCTCGAGCGCGCGCTGCAGCGCGCGGTCGTTGGCGAGGTCGACGTTGTTGGGGATTTTTTCGGCGTAGTTGATCGACATCGTCAGACTCTCTCCCAGTTGAACTTCGCTTTTGCGCCGGTCCCGTACACCTTCAACGCGCCGTGCTCGCCGACCGCGTTCGGCCGGCTGAAGATCCAGTTCTGCCAGGCGGAGAGCCTGCCGAAGATGCGCGTCTCCATGGTTTCTGCTCCGGGAAAGCGCAAGTTTGCCTCGAGGCCCGTGAGAGCGTCAGGAGAGAGGCTCGCGCGCTCCTCGAGCGCGATGCGCACTTCCTCGTCCCAGTCGAGCTCGTCCGGCGTGAAGGTGACGAGCCCGAGCCCTGCTGCCTCCGTCGCGGCGAGCTTTTGGCCGAGGCGCGAGCGCGTCGCTTCGGCCGCGGAGGTCTCTGCGCAGAATCTCGCCTGGATGCGCGCCTCGCCGTTTGCCATGGGGTAGGCACCGAAATTCATCGGCGAAAGCGCGATCGTCGGCGCGTCCGCCCCGCCGTCGGGCAACTGCAGCATATAGCTGCGGTCGGCGGCGAGCGCAAGCTCGAGGAGCGTTCCAGCGAAGCACGATCCCTCATCGATGACGGCGAACAGGGTTCGCGAGGAGACCTCCAGCCGCGCGAGCGCGCGGCGCAGGAGGCCGATGACCTGGCGCACCAGCCAGTGCTCCTCGTTTTCCTTGAGCGACTTGTCGGCCGCGAGGACAAGGTCCGGGTCGCCGCGCGTCTTGAGGACCCAGGTGCCGATCTCCAGGTCGTTGGTCCTCAGCATCAGCACCGCGTCGTCCAGCTCGCGCCCGGTCGCGAGCGGCCACCACGCGCTGCCCGCGGCCTCGATCGCGCGGACATCCGCCGGCGGCCGCTGGCGGGGCGCAAAGACGGTGAGCGTCGCCGTGCGCGCCTTGCGGTCGATGACGACGTCCACGTTCTCATAGTGGTAGCCGGTCGCGTCGATCGTGCGCTTGAGCGGCCCAAGGCGCACGCCCTTGCCGCCCGGCCGATCGCTTTGCGCGACGAGCGCCGCTGCGCGCTCTTTCACCGCGTCCCTGAAGCCCTGCGGCTTGGCGATGTGGTCCACGAGCTTCCACTGCTTTGCGCGATCGGCGCGCACGCCTTCGGCCGTCGTGCAGAAGACGTCGGCCAAATCGCGCCGCACTTTGCGCTTGTCGGTGAGCCGCGTGAGCCCGCCCGTGCCCGGGAGCACGCCGAGCAGCGGAAGCTCCGGCAGGCTCACCGTGGAGGAGCGGTCGTCGATCATCAGGATCTCGTCGCAGGCGAGCGCCAGCTCGTAGCCGCCGCCCGCCGCCGTGCCGTTCACCGCGGCGAGGAATTTGATCCCCTCGTGCCGGCTCGAATCCTCGATGCCGTTGCGCGTCTCGTTGGTGAACTTGCAGAAGTTGACCTTCCACGCGTGGCTCGACTGGCCGAGCATGTAGATGTTGGCGCCCGAGCAGAACATGCGCTCGCGCGCGGAGGTGATCACTACGCATTTCACCTCGGGATGCTCGAAGCGGATGCGGTTGAGCGCGTCGGCAAGCTCGATGTCGACGCCCAGGTCGTAGGAGTTGAGCTTGAGCTTGTAGCCGGGCCTCAAACCCTTGTCCTCGTTCACGTCCATCGCGAGCGTCGCGACCGGTCCGTCGGACGAAAGCCGCCAGTGGGCGTAGCGCCCCGGATGCGTGTCGTAAGTGACGAGGGAAGGGGGGGGACGGGGTTCGAGTACTGCGCTCATAAATCTCTCCTGATGCTCCTCCAGACGATGCGCTTTCGACGCATGCATAATACCCCCGAATGCAGGCTGTGGAACTCACCATCCTCGTCGGCACGATGACCGGCACGGCGCAACTCGTCGCGCAGGAAGTCGAGCTGATCCTCGACGGCGCCGACGCCAAGATTCGCACCCGCCCGATGGACGGACTCGACGCGAGCGTATTCGCCGGCGGAGGCCTCTTCCTGATCTGCTCCTCGACCTACGGCCAGGGCGACGTGCCCGACAACGCGAAGAGGCTCTACGAATCGCTGCAGGCTTCGCGGCCTGATCTTTCGGGAGTGCACTACGGCGTGATCGCGCTCGGCGACCGCACCTACGCGGACACTTTTTGCAACGGCGGCCGGCGCTTCGACGTGGTCCTCTCGGGGCTGGGGGCCAAGCGCATCGGCGACATCCTGCTGCACGACGCGAGCGCCGGGACGATGCCCGAGGAGCTGGCGGCGGAGTGGGCGGGGAAATGGATTAGAGAAGTTCGCGAAAGGATCCAGCAGGCCGCATAGCCCGCACTTTGATAACGGCACAGCGCAGCGCATGTTCCCGATCCACACCGGCAGACCTCCGACGATCGCCCCGAATGGCATGGTCACCTCGCCGCATTCGCTCGCCTCGGCGGCCGGCGTCGATGCGCTGCGCGCGGGAGGCTCGGCGGTCGACGCCGCGATCGCGGCGGGCGCCGCGCTGTGCGTGCTTTATCCGCACATGACGAGCGTGGGAGGTGACGCGTTCTGGCTGATCTACGATGCCCGGGCGCGCCGCGTGCGCTACCTGAACGGCGGCGGGCGCGCCGCGAACAGCGCGGGCATCGGCTGGTTCCGCTCGCGCGGCATGAACGAGATCCCGCTGCGCGGCTTTCTTCCCGCGACGCTGACCGTGTCGCTCGTACTCGAGCGGATCGCGGCCAGCGGGCACGAGGGCTTCTACGGCGGAGAGACGGCGCGCGCGCTCGCAAGCTTTTCCCGCTCGGGAGGCGGATTCTTCGAAGAGGCCGACTTTCGCGCGCAGCAAGCGAGCTGGGGCGAGCCGCTCTCCGGGACCTATCGGGGCATCGAGATTTTCGAGACGCCCGCGCCGACCCAGGGCTTTACCGTGCTCGAGATGCTCAATCTCGTCGAGCCCTACGAGATCGGCGGGATGGATCCCCTCGGCCCCGATGCCGCGCACCTGCTCGTGCAGGCGAAGCAGATCGCCTACCACGACCGCGACCGGCTGCTCGCCGATCCCGAGTTCCAGCCGGTGCCCGTGGAGCGGCTGATCTCGAAGCCGTATGCGGCCGAGCGCCGGGGCCTTATCCGCGCCGACCGCGCGCTGCCATGGAACCTCGTTCCCTCCCACGGCACGCTCGCCGGCGACACCGTGTTCGTCGGCGCGGTGGACGCCGAGGGCAACGCCGCCGCGCTGATCCAGAGCCTCTACTTCACCTTCGGCTCGGGCGTGGTCGCGGGCGACACCGGCATCGTGCTCCAGAACCGCTCGGCGTATTTCTCGCTCGATCCGCAGCATCCCAACCGCCTCGAGCCCGGCAAGCGCCCGATGCACACGCTGATCGCTTCGATGGCGCTCAAAGACGGCCGGCCGTGGCAGGTGCTCGGCTGCATGGGCGCGGACGGCCAGCCGCAGATCCACCTGCAGAGCTACGTCGGCCTCGTCGATTTCGGCTTCGATATCCAGCAGACGCTCGAGATGCCGCGCTGGCTCTCCGGGCGTTTCAACATCGGCGATTCGCGCGACCTGCTCAACATCGAAGGGCGCTTCCCGGAGGCGACCGTCAGGGAGCTCGAGCGAAAGGGGCACGCGGTGAACCGCTGGCCCGACTGGTGCGAACTCGCCGGCCACGCGCACGGCATCACCATCGACCCGCAATCGGGCATGCGCATGGGCGGCGCCGACCCGAGAAGCGACGGCGCCGCTATCGGTTACTGAGCGCCCGGCACTTCGCGCCAAAGCTCGTTCAGGCGCTGCGCAAACCGCGTCCCCAGCGCTTCGTCCTCGTGCATGAAGTAGACGTAGGTGCGGGCGAGGCGCTGCGCCGCGATCCGTTCGACCCAGGGGCGCAGATCACCGTCGTCGTAGTGAGTGCGTCGCAGGCGCACGTAGCCCCAATCCGAGGTGACGACGAACGGCGTATCGCCTTCGTCGGTGTCGGTGACGCACAGCATCGCGCCGCGGGAGCGAAGCGCCTCGTACACGTCGTCGCTTTGCCAGGATTCGTTGCGAAACTCGAAGGCCGAGCGCATGCCTGCGGGCAGCAGGCCGAGAAAGTCCGTCAGCCGGGGAAGGTCCTTCTTGAGGTAGGGAGGCAACTGGAAAAGCAGAACGCCGAGCTTCCCGCCCAGGGCTTGAGCGCGGCGCACGAGCTCGGCTGTGTCCGGTCCGGCCTCGCGCAGGCGCTTCTCGTGGGTGATGCGCCGCGGCGCCTTGAGCGTGAAAGTAAAGTGAGCCGGGACCTCGTTCGCCCAGTTGGACAGCATCGACTCGGCCGGCATCCGGTAGAACGTGTTGTTGATCTCGACCGTGGCGAAGCGCTCGGCGTAGTAGCGCAGCATCGCGTCCCCGGGGAGCTTCTCCGGGTAAAAGTGGCCGAGCCACTCCTTGTAGGAGAAGCCGCTCGTTCCTGCCAACACCTGCATCGTCTTTGCTCCTAGAATTCGCGCATGCCACCTCGCACTCCGGCGGGCAAGCGCGCGAAAGCGGCGGAAGCCGCCGCGCCGCTCAGCGAGTACTCCGCCAAGCGCGCCTTCGATGCGACTCCCGAGCCCGCGCCAGCGGTGGCGTCGGGCGCCGGACCGCTGCTTTTCGTCGTGCAGCAGCACTCGGCCCGGCAGCTCCACTACGACTTCAGGCTCGAGTGCGACGGTGTCCTGAAGTCGTGGGCCGTTCCGAAAGGCCCGTCCCTCGATCCTACCCAAAGGCGGCTCGCCGTGCAGACGGAGGACCACCCCTACGATTACGCCTCGTTCGAGGGCGTGATTCCGCCGGGGCAGTACGGCGCGGGCGAGGTAGTCGTCTGGGACTGCGGCGTGTACTCGCCCGACGAGGACAAGGAATACTGGTTTCACGACCGCAAGGAGGCGGAGCGGCTCGTCCTGGAAGGACTCGCGAAGGGCAAGCTCAGCATCACGCTCCGCGGAGAGAAGCTCAAGGGTTCTTTTGCGTTGGTGCGCACCTCGGACGCGAAGAACTGGCTCCTCATCAAGCACAAGGACCGATTCACCACGGAGGCCGCCGTCATCGAGCAGAACCGCTCGGTCCTCTCCGGATTGGCGGTCGAGGACTTGAAGGCGCTCCCGGTGCGGCGAATCCCCGCTTCGCGGCTCACTCCTGCGGGCAAGCCCGAGGCGATGCCCGTGAAGCTCCTGCCCATGCTTGCCGAGTTGCGCGATGCCCCGTTCAATCACCCCGACTGGGCGTGGGAGCCCAAGCTCGACGGCTATCGCGTGCTCGTCTTCATCGAGGGGAAGGAAGTGAAGCTGCGCTCGCGGCGCGGGCTGGATTTCGCGAGCTCGTTTCCGAAGCTCGTCGCCGAGCTCGCGCAGCAGGCGGTGAAGGGGATGGTGCTCGACGGCGAGATCGCGGCCTTCGACGCGAGCGGCAAGCCTTCTTTTGCCGCGCTCCAGGAGCGCGTACAGCTGAAGACCGAGCGCGAGATCGCGGCGGCCGACCGCACCGCGCCCGTGGTCCTGTACTGCTTCGACCTCCTGCACTTCGCCGGCCTCGATCTGCGAGCGGCGCCCTACAGCGACCGCCGGCGCTGGCTCGCGCAATGTCTCCTGCCCTCTCCCCACGTGCAGCTCGTGCACGCCGCCGAGGACGGCGAGGCGTTGTATGCGGCGGCGCTCGCGAGCGGCTTCGAAGGCGCCATCGCCAAGCGCAAGGACGGCAAATACGAGGCGGGCAAGCGCTCGGGCCTGTGGCTCAAGATCAAGTCCACGCAGAGCGGCGAATTCGTCGTCGGCGGCTACACCAGGGGCAAGGGCTCGCGCGAGCCCCTCGGGGCGCTCCTTCTCGGGTACTTTAGCGGCGGGGAACTTCAGTACGCCGGACACGTGGGGTCCGGGTTCGACGAGCGCACGCTCGCGGAGGTGAAGGCGCGATGCGAGGCCCTCAAGACCGATGCCTGCCCTTTCGCCGAGACGCCCGAGCTTCACAGCCCGACGAGCTGGGTCCGGCCCGAGCTCGTCGCCGAGGTGCAGTTCCAGAACTGGACGCCCGACGGCATGCTGCGCGCGGGAGTGTTCCTGAGGTTCAGGGACGACGTCGATCCGAAGTCGGTGAAGCGCACGGAGCCGCGCCCGTCCGTTCAAGCGGCCGCGACCCGCTCGACCGATACGGTGGTGGACGACGTACTGCGGCAACTGGAGAACAGAAAAACGGCTTTCCCGATCGCGGTCGGCGCGCATCAGATCCGCCTCACGCATCTCGATCGCGTGTACTGGCCCGCCGACGCCGCGCTCAAACAGCCCGCCGTGACCAAGCGCGACCTGCTGCGCTACCTCGCGCGAGTCTCGCCCTTCATGCTCCCGCATCTCGCGGACCGGCCGCTCACCATGATCCGCATGCCCGAGGGCATCGCCGGCGAGCGCTTTTTCCAGAAACACTGGGATCACGATCTTCCCGGGTTCGCCGAGACGATCACGGTTTTCTCCGAGCACAAGGACGAGCGCCACGACTACCTGCTGTGCAACAACCTGCCGACGCTGCTGTGGCTCGCGCAGTCGGGCACCCTCGAGTTTCACGTGTGGCATTCCCGGGCGAAACCGGGCCCGGATGCGCCGGACAAGAGCATCGACTACTCGAGCTCGCTCGCCGCGCTGGAAAGCTCGGTGCTGAACTATCCCGACTACGTCGTCTTCGACATCGACCCCTATATCTATTCCGGCAAGGAAGCGCCCGGCGAAGAACCCGAGCTGAACACGGTCGCCTTCGAGACAGGAAAGGAAGTCGCGTTCCACCTGCGCGAATTGCTCGCGAGCATGGGGCTGAGCGCAGTCGTGAAAACCTCCGGCAAGACCGGCCTGCACGTCTTCGTGCCGATCGAGCGCACGCTCGATTTCGATAGCGCGCGCAAGGTGAGCGAGATGGTCGGGCGGCATCTCGTGCGCCAGCACCCGAAGGACGTCACGGTGGAATGGAGCATTCCCAAGCGGACCGGCAAGATCTTCATGGACTTCAACATGAACGTTCGCGGCAAGACGCTGAACGTCGCCTACTCGCCGCGGGGCGCGCCCGGAGCGCCGGTATCGATGCCGCTCACCTGGGAAGAGCTGGCCAAGGCCCACCCGCTCGACTTCAGGATCACGAATGCCGCCGGGCGCCTGGCCGAAACGGGCGACCGCTGGAACGACGCCCTGGCTCGCAAGCAAAGCCTCGAACGTGCACTCGAGCGCGCGAAGGCGTAGAATCGCGGCCCCAACCCCTTGAAAAGGGGGAACAAGCTCGGAGGCAGGCATGGCTGCACGATCGATCGCTACGCTGACGGTTTCGTTCGGACTGGTCTCGATTCCGGTGAAGCTTTACTCCGCCACCGAGGCGAGCCGCGCGATCTCGTTCAACCTGCTGCACAAGGCCTGCGGATCGCGGCTCAAGCAGCAGTACATCTGCGTGAAGGAAGAGGTTCCCGTCGCGCGCGAGGACATGGCGAAGGGCTATGAATTCGCCAACGACCAGTACGTGATGTTCTCGCCCGAGGAGCTGAAGGCGCTCGAGGAGGCGGGGACGCACACGGCGGACATCGCCGAATTCGTGCCGATCGAATCGATCGACCCGGTGTATTTCGACAAGGCCTACTACCTCGCTCCGGACAAAGGCGGTGCGAAGCCCTACGCGCTGCTCGCAGAAGCGCTGCGCAAGTCGAATCGCTGCGCGCTCGGTCGCTGGGCGGCGCGCGGCAAGCAGTACATCGTGATGATCCGACCGGTCGAAGACGGCCTGGTCATGCAGCAGCTGCTCTACGCCGGCGAGGTGAGATCGATCAAGGAGATCGAGATCCCGAAGACGGAAGTGAAGGACGCCGAGCTCAAGCTCGCGCAGCAACTGATCGAGCAGCAGGCTTCCAACAAATTCGATCCCAGCGCATACAAGGACGAGGTGCGCGACCGCATCGAGGCCGCCGTGCAGAAGAAAGTGGAAGGCCAGGAGATCACGATGGCCGAGGAGCCCGAAGGCGGCGCGCAGGTCATCGACCTCATGGAGGCGCTGCGCGCGAGTCTCGACAAGAAAGCCGGCGCAGCCTCGAAATCGGCTCAACCGGCGCAGGAGACCGAAGCGCGCAAGCCGCCCAAGCGCGCGGCTGAGGCCCCTCAGCCCGCCCCGAAGAAGGCCGCCAGAAAGTAGCTAAGCCGAGCCCAAGGGAGCAAACGGGTCCGCCGGCCATGCACCAATACGGCGTGCGCGAGGTCGAGAAGCTGCTTCGCCTCCCGAGCAGCACGATCCGCGGTCTCGTCAAGGCGGGCTTCGTCTCGCCCGCGCGCGGTCCGCGCAATACTTTCCGGTTCTCGTTCCAGGATCTGATCGTCCTTCGCACCGCCCAGGCGCTCGCCGCGGCCAAGGTGCCGGCGAAACGGATCACGCGCTCGCTCAAGGAGCTGCGCCGCCATCTTCCCGAGGACATGCCCTTGTCGGGCCTGAGCATCGGCGCGGTGGGCGACCGCGTGGTCGTGAAGGAAGGCGCCGGCCGCTGGCAGGCGGATTCAGGGCAATACCTGCTCGCGTTCGACGGCGATCCTGCCGAGGGCTCCTTGAGCGTGATCGAGGGGAACGAGCGTGCCGCAGCGGCGGGTGCGGAAGACTGGTTCGGCCGGGGCCACGACCTGGAGGGCGAAGATGCCGAGGCGGCGCGGCAGGCATATGAGCGGGCCCTTGCCGCCGACCCGGTGCACCTCGACGCCCACATCAACCTGGGACGGCTGCTGCACGAGGCCGGGCGTCTCGCGGAGGCCGAGCGCGTCTATCGCAACGCCATCGCAGCGTGCGGCAGCGATCCGGTGCTCCTGTACAACCTCGGCGTCCTGCTGGAGGACATGGACCGCAAGAACGAGGCGATGGAGGCGTACGAAAGAGCGCTGCACCGCGACCCGCGCCTCGCGGACTGCCATTACAACCTCGCGCTCCTGTGCGAGGAGCTGAACAAGCCCAAGCAGGCCATACGGCACATGGCGCAATACCGGAGACTCGCCGGAACCAAGTCGGATTGATCCGGGGCCGCAGATAGTCGGCCTCGTCGAGTCGTTCTGGCCGACTACTTCTTGACGAATTTCCTCACCGTCATCCCAGCGGTTTCAGTCCAGTAGACGTTGCCCATGGCATCCGCGACCACGCCTTCGCCGACGCTCTGGGCCTCGGGCTCCGCGCCCAGGCCTGGAACGAGAGTTTTGACCGCGCCGTCCCTCACACTGCCGATCCTGATGCCCCGCTTGAAGCCGGGATTGAGCTTCGCGTTCGATTGGTGATCGGCCACGTATAGCGTGTCGTTCCGGTCGATGAAGACTCCGCTCGGCCGGCCGAATTGCCTCCACTCTTCGAGGAAATTCCCTTCCTGGTCGAAGATCTGGATGCGGCTGTTGCCGCGGTCGCCGACGAACAGCCGTCCCCTGGAATCGAGGGCGATGGCGTGAGGCGTGTCGAACTCGCTGGCGGCCGTTCCTTTCTTGCCCCAGGTCTTGATGAAGTTCCCGTCCTTCGAGAACTTCACGATGCGCGCGTTGGAATCCCCGCCGTGTCCGTCCGCGACAAAGATGTCGCCGTTCGGAGCGGTGGTGACGTCCGACGGCCGATTGAAGGTGTCCGGACCGTCCCCGGCGACTCCCGCCTTGCCGAGCGTCAGCAAGACCTTTCCGTCCGGACTGAACTTGACGACCTGGTGGCCTTTGCCCTCTTTTCCGTCCGCGTCGGTGACCCACACGTTGCCGTCCCTGTCCACGTGGATGCCGTGCGGAAACACGAACATCCCCGCGCCGAAGCTCCTCAGGTAATTGCCCGACGGCCCGAGCTTGACGACGGGCTCCACATTCGAGCCGGCGCAGGAGTTCGCGCCGCACCTCTCGAAAACCCAGATGTTGCCGTCGCGATCGACGTCGATCGCGCTCGTCTGTCCCCACTTCCTTCCGTCGGGGAGCTTCGCCCAGCCGTCCTCGCGGTAGTCCTGGGCCTGGGCTCCCGCAGTCAGCACGATGATCGCTGCGGCGAGGGTCGGCCTTATTCGATATGCGTTGCGCATCTATCCCTCCTTGGATCGAGCGGCGGCTTGACCGATCGGGTCACGGCCACGGCGGCAAGCTCCTGTCTCTACGCCGGCGGTGAGGCCGGCAGCCCGCGAAGCACCTGCAGGATGCCGGCGTCTGCGCGGCCGCCCGGTGCATGTCCTGCGCCGCCAGCGCCGAACTCGCTCTCAGAAAATTTGCGACGAGTCGGCATGCCGGTACGCGCTAGATCTCGTCCGGAAAACGGATGATGAATCCGTCGCGGTTGGGCATGCGCACCTTGGGCAGCGTTTCGGCGTTCATCGAGTCGTTCTGGCCGATCAGCTTGTTCTCCGCGAGGATAAAGGCGGTGAGCGCGTAGACTTCGTTGTCGGTGAGCGTCCGCGGTTGCTGCCACGGCATCGCACGCCGGATGAAGTCGAAGACGGTCGTTGAATAGCCCCAGAAGTTGGCGATGGTCTTCGTCGCGTCGATCCGGTCGATCGGGCCGCCGCCCACCACCGCGGCGGCAACCCCGCCCTTGCCCCTTTCGCCGTGGCACATCGCGCACTTCTGCGCGAAGATGCGCTCGCCTTGCGCGGGCGTGCCGCCGCCGGGAGGCAAGCCGGTTCCGTCCGGCAGGATGCTGATGTCCCAGGGAGCGATGTCGGCCGGATCGATCGGCCGGCCGAGGTTGGGCCCTTCGGCGACGGCAACTCCGGAACCCAGCGTGACCGCGAGCGCGAACGCGTGAAGAGGCTTAGGCGTAAACATGTTTCACCTCCCCTTTGGCGTCAACCGCCCAGCTGGTGAGACTGTTGTAGTGCTGGTTCGGGAAGCCGAGGACCCGAGGGACCTCCTTGGTTTCTCCGCGCTCGGCGACGAACTGTGCGCGGGTCGGCTGCACGTTGCCGGCTTCGTCCGACGCGCGGCTCTGCAATACCGCCGGTCCGCCGTCCCAGCGCCAGGGCATGCGGAACCGGGTGAAGGCCTTGGGGAGTACCGGCGCCTGCAGTGCGGCTTCTCCCCAGCTCTTGCCGCCGTCTGCGGAGACTACTACCTTCGATATCCGTCCGTTGCCCGAATACGCGATGCCCGAGATTTCGTAGAAGCCCGGCCCTCTCAAGGCGAGCCCCGGCGAAGGATGCGTGATGAAGGACTTCACCTCCTGCAGGAAATAGAACCTGAACGCTTTGCCGTTCGGCAGGATCTGCGAGTAGGTGCGGGTCTCGTAATAGCTCATGGCCGGCTGCTCGACGAGCTTCAGGCGCCGCAGGAACTTGACGTTCATGTTCCCTTCGTAGCCCGGCAACAAGAGACGCATCGGATAGCCGTTGCCCGGCATCAAGCGCTCGCCGTTCTGGTAGAGCGCGATCATGGCGTCGTCGAGCGCCTTCTTCACCGGAAAGCTTCGGCTCAGGGCGAGCGAGTCCGCGCCTTCGGCGACGATCCACTTCGCCTTCGCGTCGATGCCGGTCTCGTCGAGCAAAGTGGAGAGCTTGACGCCGGTCCATTCGGCGCAGGACACGAGGCCGTGCAGCGCTTGCACGCTTGCCTGGATGGGTTCCCTGGAAAACAGCGGCGCGCTGTTGCCTCCGCATTCGACGAAGCTCACGCGCGACACCATCGGGTAGCGCGTGAGCGCATCGAGCGTGAAGGCTAGGGGCCGCTTCACCAGGCCGTGGATCACCAGACGGTGCTTGTCCGGGTCGATGTCCGGGGTGCCGGAGTGCACGATGGTGAAATGCAGCCCGTTCGGTGTGAACGTCCCGTTGATCAACTGGTGCGGCGTGCGCGCGTGCGAGGTGCGGATTTCGCCCTTCGGATTGCTCAGCGTGCGAACGACTTTTTCCTCGAAGCGCGACCGCTGCTCGTAGGACGGAGAGATCGCGCCCTGCGCTAGGCTCCACGGGTCGTCCGCGAGCGGGGCCGCCCCCGCGGATCGGGCGACCGCATAACCCGTCACCGCCGCGGCGAACGCCGCGCCGCCGCGCAGGAAAACGCGGCGGTCGAGAAGCCCCTTTCCTCCAACCACCTGCAGTCTTTCCAGTTCCTCCTTCATTCGATTTTTTGCTTCCACGGCCGGCCTCCTTGAACGGGTCCCTCGGGACCGATATTCTGCTCCCAAACGTCTGCCGCGTGCGCGGCGCCCGCGCTGAGCATAAAATGGCCGCGCAAAGCTTTCCCTCCACGCTGAAGGCCAGGGAAAGCGGAGCTCACCCTTTGGGAGAACGCGTGCCCTCGCGCAGCAGCGCCGATCATTCGGTCAGTCCGCCCATCGTCAGGATTCCCCACGACTACAACGCCGCGTACGACCTGATCGAGCGCAACTTGGCCGCAGGCCGCGCGGCGAGGATCGCCTACATCGACGACGCGGGACAGCACAGCTTCGGCCAGCTCGCTGAGCGCATCAACCGCTTCGGCTCGGGGCTGCAGGCGCTGGGCCTGGAGATGGAGCACCGCGTGCTGCTCGCGCTCACCGACACGATCGATTTTCCCACAGCATTCCTGGGCGCGATCAAGGCGGGAATCGTTCCCGTCGCGGTGAACACGCTGCTCGCGCCGAAGGACTACGAGTACATGCTCTCCGACAGCCGCGCAAAAGCGCTTATCGTTTCGGAGCACCTCGTGCCGCAGTTCGCCCCGCTGATCGGGAAGCTGCCTTTCCTCAGGCACGTCATCGTCTCGGGCGCGAACCCGCAAGGCCATACCGCGTTCAAGGAAGTGCTCGCGAAGGGAAAACCCGAGCTTGCACCGGCGCCGACGACCGCCGACGATCCGTGCTTCTGGCTCTACTCCTCGGGCTCGACCGGGATGCCCAAGGGCACGGTGCACGTGCACTCGAGCCTGATCCTCACGGCGGAGCTCTACGCGAAAGGCGTCCTCGGCTACAGGGAAAGCGACGTGGTGTTCTCCGCGGCGAAGCTGTTCTTCGCCTACGGCCTCGGCAACTCGCTCTCATTCACGCTCGCGGCCGGCGCCGCTGCGATCCTGATGGCCGAGCGCCCGACGCCGGCGTCGGTCTTCAAGCGGCTCACCGAAAAGAAGCCGACGATCTATTTCGGCGTGCCGACGCTCTACGCGGCGATGCTCGCGAGCCCCGAGTTCCCGAAGAGGGAGAACCTCGAGCTGCGGCTGTGCGTCTCGGCGGGGGAGGCGCTGCCGCCGCAGATCGCGAAGAGCTGGAAGGAGAAAACCGGCGTCGAGATCCTGGACGGCATCGGCTCGACCGAGATGCTGCATATCTTCCTCTCCAACCGCCCGAACGATCTGCGCTACGGCACCACGGGGAAGCCCGTTCCGGGCTACGAGCTGCGCCTGGTGGACGAGCAGGGCAGCCCGGTGAAGCGGGGCGAGATGGGCGAGCTGCAGATCAGCGGGCCCACCAGCGCCGCCTGCTACTGGAACAACCGCGAGAAAAGCCGCAATACCTTCATGGGCGGATGGACGAAGAGCGGCGACAAGTACACCCTCGACAAGGACGGCTACTACGTCTACGGCGGGAGATCCGACGACATGCTCAAGGTTTCGGGCAACTGGGTCTCGCCCTCGGAAGTCGAAGCCGCGCTCATCAGCCACGAAACGGTGCTCGAAGCGGCGGTGGTCGGCGCCGAAGACGGGAACAAGCTCATCAAGCCCAAGGCCTTCGTCGTCCTGAAGCCCGGCAACTCGGGCGACGACGCGCTGAAGGCGGCGCTGCAGCAGCACGTCAAGGACAAACTCGCGCCTTACAAATATCCACGCTGGATCGAATTTCTCCCCGAGTTGCCGAAGACGGCGACGGGGAAGATACAGAGGTTCAAATTGAGGACTTAGAAGGTGAAGAAAGCAGCGAAGGGGAAAGGGAACGGCGTGCCCAAAAAACGCTTGCGGCCGGGCCTGCGCATCGCGATCGGTATCGCGGTGTGCGCGGTGGGCCTCGGCGTTGTCGCGCTCGGCGTCCATCAGCTCGGGCCCAAGGCGGACAAGCTCGCCGCCGGAGAATTCGCGGCATTGCCGGTGGGGATGACGGTCGCCTTCGTCGGCGCGCTGCTCGCGCTGCCCCGAAGCGTCGTCAGAACGCGGGCGTTGATTGGGGCGCTCATGATCAGCGCGCTTGCGCTGACGGCGGACTGGATTGCCTTTGGGCCTGGTGGACCGAGCATCACGGGAAACCTCGGGAGGCCCTTGCAAACCAGTCTTATGATCAGCCGCATCTTGTTCAGGGTGATGGCCGTGCTCGTGGATCTCATGGCCCTATGGGCGTGGGTGCGGTTCTTTCTGGTGTTCCGCGGCGGTGCTGCGACCCGCGCTAGATCGAGCTCTTGAACGCATCGCCGGAGATGCGCGATGCGGTATGGCTTTAGAGAGTGACCTTGGTCGTGACCAGGAACTGAACCGATCTGATGTTCGGATCGCGGTTCAGGGGGAGGGCTAAATCGATGTGCAGGACGTTTCCGAAGGCGGAACGCGCGCTCAAGATGCGCAGACCGAAGCCGACGTCGCTGAGCCACCCGGTGTTCGCGGTATTCCCGTTGGGACCGCCCCACGCGCGGCCGAAGTCGTAGAACACCGCGCCTCCCACGCGGAACAGCCGGAAAGGGTACCAGTCGGTGTAGACGCGCTCCTCGACGTTGAGCAGCGCACGCTTGTCGCCGCTCTGGTAGTTCCTGGGGTAGCCGCGCAGGCCGGTGTCGCCTCCCAGCAGCAGCTGGCTGGATAGGGTGGGGTCCTGAAGGGCGTCGACCGCGACGGAGGCAAACAGCAGCGTGCGCTTGTCCGGGTGACCATAGTAACGAATCGAGCTGCTCAGCAATTGACGGTCGAGCGGGCCGTATCCCGACTGCCCGTCGATCGAGGCGGAAGTGAGCACGGTTCGATCCGACGGGAACCGGAAGCCGTCGCTCGCAGCGGCCGAGTATAGCCACATGTTCTGCGTCGAGCCCAGGCCCGTCGATGCGCGGCCCAGCTGCACGTGGCCCTGGAATCCCATCGCGAAGTATTCTGGACGCTCGATCAGGTCCCGGTTCTTGACCTTCTCGTAACCGTCCTCCACGACCTCGTAGCGGAAAAAAGGCGCGGCGAGCGTGTTATCGGAGGGTAATTGCCCGGGAGCCGGAAGGTCCGGTTCGACGTTGTAGGTGTCCTTGTGATAGGTGACGCCCAACGAATAGCGCTGCGCCCAGCCATCGACAAGACCCTCCGACCAGCCGCCGAACGCCTCCGCGTTGTCTTGTCTGTGGCGAAACTGGGCCACCTTTATTCCGTTGCTGTAGAGCGAGTCGATGCGATTGTCGTTCGCGCCGCTGAAGCCGGCGGCCCAGCGCGTATCGAGGGCGTAGAACGGCCGGACGACCGACAGCGCTCTATTCTCGCCGTCGCTGAGCTGCGCGTACGCGTAGTCGATCGTGGTCCAGCCGCCGAACGCGCGCGGCTGCGTGATCCGGTATTGGGTGGTGGTGCGGTCCGCGTCGAACGAGCGCTCGACGCCGGCGAGAACGCCGGTGCCGAGCACGTTGGTGTCCCTCAGCGTCGCTCCCCTTCTGTTGGTGCCCCCCTGGCGGCTGGCGCTCACGCCGGGCTGCAACGTCCAGGTGTCGCGCGTCTTGACTTCGATATCGACCACGCCGTCGTGGTAGGCGACCGGCGCGATGCTTATATCGTAGAAAATCCTGTTGGACCGCATCAGGCGCTCGGTCTCTTCGATGACGCGGACCGAGACGCGCTCGCCGGGCTTGAAAAGCAACTGGCGCCTGATGACCGAGGCGCGCGTCTGAATGTGAAGGAAGTTGGCGGCACGGTACAGGACGCCGTTTTCCTTCGGGTCCTCCAGGTCGAAGATGTTGCGGTTGTCGATGCGGATCTCGCCGATGACCGCGCCGGCCGCCTCGAGCTCGGCGAAGGAGGGGATTTTCTGCTGCGCGGCGGGTTCCTGCGCGTCCACGGATCCCAGCGAGCAGGCGAAAGCGACGCAGCAGCCGGCCAGCAACCGGAATGGTGAAGCCGCGCGGCGCGGGAAAATCCTGGGGAAACCTAGCGGTGGGGCCCGGCGAGCGATTCGAGCGGTCACGCGGCCGATTCTCCCTGGGAAGAAACGGCTGCGTCAAATTCCCGGAGGCCGTCGATCGGGTCGCTTGATCACGGAAAGCCGGAGAAAATGCCTTGCGGCGAGCACGGGTAAAATGAAGAAACTCGATCGGCGAGATGCTCCCGCGTATGATGGGCTCGGGCGCCGGGTTCGATCCCGCGCAAAGGCGGATCAGGGAGGTTTCATGGCTTCTATCGTTCCCCCGGCGCGCATCGGCTTCGTAGGCCTCGGCCGGATGGGGCATCCGATGGCCCGCAATCTCGCCCGTGCGGGCTACCGTATCGTCGCGTACGACGCCGATCGCGACGCGCTCGGGCGCGCGTGCGACGCGACCGGAGCCGAGGCGCCGGGCGAGCTCAAGGCGGCGGCCGAGCGCTGCGAAGCGGTGATCACGATGCTTCCGGACGGCGAGGCCGTGCGCACGGTGGTGCTGGGCCCAAGCGGGCCCGGCGATAGCCTGCTCGCGGGCTTTTCGCGCGGCAGCGTCCTTATCGACATGAGCTCGTCCTCTCCGCTCGGCACGCGCGAGCTTGGAGCACGGCTCGCCGAGCGCGGCGTCGCGATGCTCGACGCGCCGGTGTCGGGTGGAGTAAAAAAAGCCGCGGACGCTACGCTTTCCATCATGGTGGGCGGGGATGCGCAGACTGTCGCGCGCTGCCGGGCGCTTCTCGGAGCCATGGGCAAGCAGATTTTCATCGCCGGCCCGCTCGGCTCGGGGCACGCCATGAAGGCGCTTAACAACTACGTCTCGGCGGCGGGGCTGGTCGCGGCGGTCGAAGCGGTGCTCGCGGCCCAGCGCTTCGGCCTGGACCCGAAGAACGTGGTGGACATCCTCAACGCCTCGACGGGCATGAACAATTCGACCCTCAACAAATTCCATCAATTCATCCTGTCGCGCGCCTTCGACTCGGGGTTCTCGCTCGACTTGATGGTGAAGGACCTCGGGACGGCGCTCGAAGTCGCGCGCTCGACCGGCTCGCCCGCGCCGCTCGCGCAGGCGTGCCTGGAAGCCTGGACCGAGGCTCAGGCGGCCCTGGGACCCGGGACGGATCACACCGCGGTGGCGCGGCACTGGGAGACGCTCGCCGGGACGGAGCTCGGGAGGAATGGCTGAGGCGCCCGGCTCTTGACGCGGGCGCACGCGAGGCACAAGCTCGCGCCCGTATAATTACGGAGCCCACGCATGGCCGCGCCCAACGAATCCAGGTCCTCCGAGATCAAGCTCGATCCGGACAAGCTCTACGCGGAGGAGATTTTCACCGATCGGCGTATCGGGACGCTCCGCCGCCTCACTCCCGTGACCAGGGAAGGCAGGCCCGACGCGGCGCGCGCAACCCTCTACGTCGGCGAAACGCAGGTCCTGACACCCGCGGGCACGCTTCCCATCGCATTTGAAATCGGCGCAGGGTCCCTCGAGGAAGCCGCGGAGAAGTTCGGGCCGCTCGCGAAGGAGGCGATCGATCACACCGTGCGCGAGCTCCAGGAGCTGCGCCGCCAGGCCGCCTCCTCGATCGTCGTTCCTCAGGGGCCTATCAGCGGCGGCGGGGGCGGGAAGATCCAGCTTCCCTAGGCTTCAACGCCGGAGCGCGCCGGGCTTCGGCGCGAATTCGCCGCCCGGGCCCTGCAGCGGACGAGCCGGGATCGGAGCGCGGCGCAGGAGCATCAGGTAAACGACCAGCACCGCGCCGGCCGCAAGCAGGTGTTTCAGCGTGTGTCCGCTCAGCGAGCGCGCGGTCAGCGAATAGATCTCGCCGTCGTATGCCTCCGATATTTTTGCAAGCGCATAGAGCGCGAGGCCATACAGCAGGTATGCGCGGTGCGTGTATCGGCCTGGAAACGCAAAGACGACGACGAGGATGGCAAGAAAAGGGGCGAGCTGCACCCAGATGTACGGGCGCAGGTCGTCCGTATAATGCCACCAGAGGACGCTCGCAATTCCGGCGATAAGCGCCGGGGCAAGCAACACCCGCTCGATGCGCTCTCCGATGTGTTCGCTGACGAGCGCGACAAAAAGGCCCATAAAGGCGAGCGTCATCGGCAGGCGGTCCCATACCAGCCTTTCGCTGTCGGGCGCCCAGTGGTAGTAGCCCGAGCCGCAGCAGACGAGCGCGGTCCCCAGAAAAGCGACGAGCCACGAGCGCGCCGCCCCGTTCCTCGCCGCGCCAGTGAAAAGCCCCGCGAGTCCGACCGGAAAGAAGGCGAGATTCGATGCGACGTCGAAAAAATTCGGAACGCCGAGGAACATGCGCTTGTCGGCATAGTTGCTAAGTCGCGCGTCCTGGGCGATGGGGTTTCCCGCAAGGAGCGCGAGGAGCGGCGCGACGAGGACCAGCAGCAGCACGGCCTCGCGCCAGTAGCGGGTGGGGCCGGCGCTCACGGGGTCATTTCTCGTTCGCGCCGCGAAAAACTACTTGATGAGTCCCGCCTTCTCGGCGATCTCCTGCAC
>WNGE01003217.1_pt1 | contig 35102 bp, 28 predicted proteins | sample 5400651 | NCBI WGS metagenome assembly WNGE01 (sample SAMN13153370, study PRJNA577476) | soil metagenome | isolation source: 60 cm soil or saprolite under grassland replicate 2 | place: USA:California | collected 2016-06-15
CCTGCTCCTTCGCCGAGCCAGCCGCCACCTTGAACCGGTCGGCGAGCCAGGCCGCCGACGACAGGTACCCATCGCGGCGGTACGATGCTCGGCGGTCCTGGTCGGCCAGCCACCGCAAGCGTTTTGCCTCGACCATTTTCGGAGATCCGCTGAAGTTGGGCGAACCCGGTTGCCGCTTGGTCCTCGGTCAGGGCGGAGGGATCATCCGGAAAGGCATCCAGGACCCGCCGCACCTCATCTCCTGTTCCGCTGGAACCGAACATGTGTTCGATAATAGAGCTCGGCGACAGGTTCGTCAGTGAAATTTGTCACAGTCGGGAGCAATTCTTGTCCCTACAACGATCAGCGGGTTCGGTACAACTCGCGAGCGATGACCTCGCGCTGGATCTCGCTGGTCCCTTCGTAGATCCGGGGCGCTCGCACCTCCCGATACAGATGCTCCAGGAGATGGCCGCGCTCCAGAGCAACGGCTCCGTGGATCTGGATCGCCGCGTCCACGACGAATTGCGCGGTCTCCGTGGCGAAGAGCTTGGCCATTGCCGATGACCGCGTGACTCCCGGGACCCCCTGGTCGTAAGCGGCTGCGGCCGCATACACCAGCAGGCGAGCGGCCTCGGTCCTGGTGGCCATCTCCGCAAGAAGGTGCGACACGGCCTGGAATTCCTTGATCGCCTTGCCGAATGCCGTCCGGGTTCCGGCGTGCTCAGCCGACGCGTCGAGTGCGGCCTGCGCCATCCCTACGGCGAACGCGCCCACGCTCGGGCGGAACACGTCCAGCGCCCGCATGGCCACCTTGAACCCGCCATCGACTTCTCCGAGGAGACTCGAAGACGGCACGAACACCCCGTCGAGTTCAAGCGTGCCGATGGGATGGGGAGAGATCAGCTCGAGTGGCTTCCCCGATACCCCCGGTGAATCGGCAGGAAGCGCGAAGGCCGTCACACCCTTGGCCCCGGTGCCGGGAGTGGTCCGGGCGAAGACAGTGTAGATGTCGGCATCGGGGGCGTTGGAGATCCACGTCTTCACGCCCGTCAGCCTGTAACCATCGCCGTCTCGCTCCGCCGAGAGCTCGATGGCAGCCGCGTCCGAGCCGTGTTCGGGCTCGGTCAGGGCGAACGCCGCAACGGCCTCTCCGCGAGCCACCGCCGGGATCCACCGCTGAACCAGCCCCTCGGACCCCGCAGCCAGGATCGGGTAGCCTCCGATCCCTTGCATGGCCAGCGCGTTCTCAGCCTCGGTCGATCCCTGGGCCAGGCCCTCACGGAGCAAACAGATCTCGATGGCCGGAACGTTCCCCGGCTGAGATCCTCCCACCCGCTCCGGGAACAGCCGCGGCAACAGGCGCTCTTGATGCAGCGCGAGCAACAGCTCACGGTTTACTCTCCCCGGCTCCCCGCGAAGGGCGATCGGCGCCAGGTTCTCCCGAGCGATGCGTCGGGCATCGTCGAGGAGCCGTTGCTGGTCGGGCGTGAGAGAGAAAGTCACGAGGAGCGGTTTACCACGGGAACAGCGGCACTCGCTACGATGCGTTCGACGGGGGGTGTGGGGGCTCAGCAGCGAAGCGGTAGCCCCCGCCCCGGAAGCGTGTAAGGGGGCTCGATGAACGACACGCCGTACTGGAATCCGCGCCACGAGACGATGCCCCGAGACCAGCTCGAGTCCCTCCAGGTCCGGAGGCTGCAGCACCTGGTGGAGTGGGCCGACTCCAAGGTGCCATGGCAGTCAAAGCGCCTGCGGGACGCTGGGGTGACCGCAGACCAGATCACATCGCTCGACGACCTCTCGCGCATCCCCGTGATGACCCGGGATGAGTGGATGCAGGGACAGCTCGAGCACCCCCCGTTCGGCCCGATCCTGGCGGCCCCGCAGGAAGCGGCCACGCGCTACCACATGACGTCGGGCACCACCGGCAAGACTCCCATCCGGGTCCTGGACTCGATGAAGGACTGGGAATGGATCGCCGAGATGTGGTGCTACGGCCTGTGGGGGTTCGGCGTCCGTCCCGCCGACACCGTCTTCGTCGCCTTCGGCTACAGCACTTTCATCGGGTTCTGGGGCCTGCACTACGCGTCCGAGAAACTTGGCTGTCTCACGCTTCCCGGCGGTGCCATGACCACCGAACAGCGCGTGAAACAGATCATGGATATGGGGGCAACAGTCGTCGCGTCCACGCCGACCTACGCGCTCCGCATGGCCCAGGAGGCCAAACAGCTGGGGATCGACCTGGCGAAAGGACCGGTCGAGCGGTTGATCCTTTCCGGAGAGCCGGCCGGCTCGATCCCGGCCACCAAGAAGCTCATCGAGTCCGAGTGGGGGGCGAGGGCGGGCGACACTGCCGGCATGACCGAGCTGGGCACGATCATGATCTTCGAGTGCGCGGAACAGCCCGGAGGCACGCACATCATCGAAGATCACTACATCGAGGAGGTCCTCGACCCCGAGACCGCCGAGCCCGTTCCCTACGGCGAAATGGGGGAGCGCGTCGTCACCAGCTTCGGACGCGGCTTCATCCCGGTGATCCGGTACCGGACCCGGGACTTCGTGGTGAAGATCCCCGGTTCGAACTGCCCGTGCGGGCGGACCTTCGACATCTTCGAGGGCGGGATCCGGGGGCGGGTGGACGACATGAAGCTGGTCCGAGGGACGAACGTGTACCCACGAGCGGTGGAGGCCATCGTTCGAGAACACCCGGAGATCGACGAGTTTCAGATCCACCTGTACACGGCGGAAGGCCGCCGTGACGAGATCGAGCTCCTCGTCGAGATCCCCGGAGCGAATGTTGACGCGGAGCAACTCGTCTCCCAGCTGCAGAAGGAACTCGCCGAGGCCCACGAGGGCCTGCGCTTCGCAGTGAAGAAAGTGGACGACGAGACCTTGCCGCGCTTCGAGCTGAAGGCAAAGCGGCTGCTGGACGAGCGGATCCTCATCGGGACCGAGGGCGAGCAGAGGGGGCGGGCGTGATGAAGAACGTTTCGGGAGACGAGCTGAACCACGCTCAGGAGAAGCTCGTCGAGGCTTACCGGCTCCTGTCCAACGTGCTGATGGGCCATCGCGATGAACTTGCGCCCTACGAAGAGCGCAACGCCGTGAAGGCTCTGGCAGCCCTGTGGCAGGTCATGAACGGGCTGGACCTGGACCCCGGCCAGGTCTACGAGCTCGGAGCCTGAGGGGAGAGGAAGAGAGCTCTCCCCATACCTAGACACGGGTAATCCTCCCGGGTGGCTCAAGCCCTCACGTCCGTTTCGCCGATGCTTGTAGGGGGCTCCAAGATGCGGTGCACGTTTTGTGGTACCGGGCTCGCACGAGATGCGACGCGATGCTGGCTGTGTCACGCTGGCGTGCGGGCCGACGCGCCCGAGGACGGCCCCGCCGATCTGGACTTCCTTCCTCACCCGGCCCACGTATGGACGGGCCAGCTCGCCCCAGCGCGTATCGTGCTCGAACACCGTAACCCCCGTCCATCCGTCTACTCACGGTGGCGCACCGGGATCTTCACGTTCCGGAGCGAGATCAAGATGATCATGGCCCTGCTGGTGGTGCTCGCGGCCATCCTCCCCTACGCAGCCACGGGGAGCAGCAGGGTCCTGCTCGTGTTCGGCGTTCCGTTCGGCCTCATGGCCGTGTGGTTGTTGAAGCATATCTGGAGACGAGCCCGGGCCGGGTGAACAGCCCGCCTCCGCCTCGCTGGCCGAACCCCAGATCAGATGCTGTCCCTCCTCAAGGTGCTCCCGCGAATAAGCCGATGGGTTGAGTGATGGCTCGGTGCACAGCTTGTGGGGCGCTGCTCGGCCCTGACGCGGAATGGTGCGGCCAGTGCTATGCGCTGGTCGGCTCGCCTGTGCCCGAGCGGCCAGGCGCGCCGGTCCCTCCTACGGAGCCCGCCCAGGAGCCCCCGGTCAGCCCGAACGGAGAGCTGGCTGCGGTTTCACCAGCTGCGGCTCCGTTGGACTCGGCGTCCGGTCCCGGCCTGACGCAGGGAGTTCCCGCCATCCCCCCCGACCTCCTCATCACCCTCGCCTCCGGAGGGTCGAGCAGCGTGACCTCGCTGGGAGAGCGTGGAAGGATGTGGCTCACCTCTCTCATCGTCCTCGTGGCTGCCGGTTCGGACGCCCTGTTCTTCCCCTATGTGAAGTACATGCTCGTTTACGGGATCTTCGTGAGCGTCGTCTCGGGTCTGGCCCTCTCCAGAGTCTGGGCCCGGCGGTCAGTCCATCGCTGAGGTCAGCACGCAGAGATCGGCTCGGCCCCCGGCCAGGAGCGTGTTGATCTCGTCGCGGGTCGTGATGTTTCCCCCCACCAGCGTGGGAATCCCGACCTCGTTGCGAACCCGGTCGCTGTAGGAGGCAAGGAACATCCGCCCGTACACTGGGCTCGTCCGCATCGTGGTCTGCCCGGCCTGAACCTGGATCAGTTGGCAGCCCCCCTCCTTCATCCTCTTCGCCACAACGACCCCCTCGTCGACGTCGAGGCCCCCCCGGGCCCAATCCGTGACGGAGAGAGATACGGCGAGAGGCCTCTCCTCCGGCCACATGGCGCGGACCGCGCCGAGGATCTGCAGGGGGAAGCGCATCCGGTTCTCCAGGCTGCCCCCGTAGTCGTCGGCGCGTCGGTTGGTCAGGGGCGAGATGAAGCTCGCTGGGAGGTATCCGTGGGCGAAGTTCAACTCGAGCAGGTCGAAGCCCGCGAGGGCGGCCATCCTGGCAGAACGAGCGAACCTTTCCCTGACGTGATCCATGTCGGTCCGGTCCATCTCCTTCGGCACCTGTCCCCTCGGCGCGTACGGACGATCGACCCCCTCTCGCCTCGGCCGGGTGGCGCCGCGGCGCCCGGCGTGCCCGAGCTGCAGCGCCAGGATCGCCTGACCGTGTGGCCGGACCTTTTCCACGATGCCGGCCCACGCCTCGCCCTGTTCCTCGCGCCACAGCCCGGCGGACCCGGGCGTGATCCGGCCATCGGGCGAGACCGCCACGAGCTCGGTCAGGACCAAGCCCGCGCCGGTCCTCATGGCTCGGACCACCTGTTCGACGTGATCGGCTCCAGGGGCTCCGTCTACCGCCGTGTCCTGGCCAGGGGGTGACAGCGCCACGCGATTCGGAGCGATGACCTCCTTCAGCGCGAAGGGGGAGAACATCGGGGGCGGCGCCACCACTACATCGATGCCGTTGCCGGAAGCCATTCCCCGAGCGTTCGCAGCGAACCATCCGTCGACCCGGGCCACCAGGTCAGGATCCCGCCGTTGGAGCTCGAGATGGGTGATCCTGCCGCTCCTGGTGAGCAGGTTGAAGGCGAACTGCACCGGCTCGAACCGTCCGTACCGACTGACGCCCTCGAAATAGGCGGCGCTCTCCGACGCCGCCTGCTGGAACCGCTCCACCACGGGCTGGCGTTCCATCTCGTAGTCGGTGAGAGCCGCTTCGATGGCGCCTGCGTTGCGCTCCAGGGCTTCGGCCAACGAGATGGCGTCTTCCATCGCCAGTTTCGTGCCGGAGCCGATCGTGAAGTGGGCGGTGTGGGCGGCGTCCCCCAGCAGCACCACGTTCCCGTGATGCCATGTCTCGCACCTCACCGTGATGAAGCTCATCCAGATGGATCTGTTGGAGAGGAGCGAGCGGCCCAGGAGATCCTGGGCGAAGAGCTTCTGGCAGAAGTCGAGGCTGTCCTGTTCGCCCACACGGTCCAGCCGGGCCCGCCGCCACACGGGCTCCGGACACTCCACGATGAACGTGCTGGTTCCGGCGTCCACCGGGTACGCGTGAACCTGAAACAGGCCGTGCTCGGTCTCTCGGAAGATGAAGGTGAACGCCTTGAACACGAGATCGGTCCCGAACCACGCGAATTTCGTGGGATGGACGTCGAGGGTCGGCCTGAACACCTCCTCGTGGGTCCGGCGGACCAGGCTGTTTACTCCGTCCGCTCCCACCACCAGGTCCGCTCGCCCGAACTCCCCGAGGTCGGCCACTTCATGTTCGAACGAGATCCGGGCTATGGCCGAGAAGGCGTGGCCGTGCGACCGGACAGTCTCCCCCCGATATCGCACATCGATGGCCGTCCATTTGGCAAACGTGTCGGTGATCTCGTCGAAGGTCGGCCGGTCGGCGTCGCGCAGCGCGCCCAGGGTCTCCTCCGAGAACACCACGCCCCAGCCGTAGGTGGCGTCCGACGGGTTCCGCTCGATGACGGTGATCCGGTGTGAAGGCTGAGCCTTCTTCGCCAGCAGGGCGAAGTACAGGCCGGACGGGCCAGCGCCCACCACGACGATCCGCACCTCGTCCCAGCTCCTACGCGAGGACCTCGGCCAACAGGTCGAGCTGGCCGAGGTCGGGAACGGTCGGGAACAGCACGAGCTCGTCGCAGCCCGCCTCCTCATACCCTCGGACGAAGTCGATCACGGCCTGCGGACTCGTCAGGTTGGCGGCGGCGATCTTCTCGGCGAACGGGCCGGTGAACGCGTAGTAGTCGCGAAGGTAGGCAGCGCCGGGGGAGGCGGCGGCCTCCCCGAGTGCGAAGTACCCCTGGCCCCACAGCTGGGGCCGACCCGGCCGACCGGCATCCACCCATGCGGCCCTGGCCCGGCCGGCAGCCCCTCCGAACGCGCGAGGAGGTCCGCCACCGTGCACGTAGCCATCGCCGTACCGCGCCATCCGGGCGAAGGCCTCTCCGCTCGATCCTCCAACCAGGACGACGGGTCCTACCGGCCTGGCCGTTCCGGGACCGACCTTGCCATCTTCCCAGTGCTCCCGGATGGCCACCAGCTGTTCGGTCAGAACTGTGCCCCTGGCACGGTGGTCGACGTCAAGGGTCTCGTAATCGTCGTGTCTGGCACCGATGGACAATCCGAGCACCAGCCGGCCGCCGGACAGGGCGTCGATCGAGGCAACCTGCTTCGCGAGGATGGCGGCGCGCCGCAGCGGCCCGATCACAACCATCGTGACGAGCCCGATCGTGGAGGTCGCCGCCGCTGCGGCGGCAAGAGCGGCGAACGGGTCGATGCTGTCGTACGCCGCGCGGTCGAGGACCCCCAAGCTGGTGAACGGTCCCGCCTCTGCCTTTCTGGCCCAGTCCACGACGATCCGACCGTCGAGGCCGGGGTTCGTAGTGGGCAGTCCGACCCCCACCCTCACATCGCATCTCCTCCTCGAAGCTCGGCCTGACGACGGATCTTCGACGGGCCGGGGGGTCCGCAGTTGCCTCGCTCAGCTCGTTGCCGCTACCCCCTGGACCCCCGCTCGTACACAATAGGGCCCTATGGTCGAGCCCATCCAGACGCCCTCGCCTGCCAGCATCCTGGTGCAACGCCGGATCGAGTGGCCCGACACCGACGCTTCGACCAACTACCACAACACCGCCGCCTTCCGGTTCATCGAGGTCGCAGAGACGGCGCTCCTGGAGCGCCTGGGGCTCCTGAAGGACGTGTACGGACGATTGCCCCGTGTCCACATCGAAGCGGACTTCCTGAGGGCGCTTCGCTTCCGGGACAAGGTCGACATCGAGCTGTCGGTGGCTGCCGTCGGAGCGAGCTCGATCACCTACCGGTTCGCGATGCGGTGCGATGGGGAGGTGGCCGTGCGCGGGAAGGCCGTCGCGGCCCTGCTGACCAGGGCAGGGGGGCGCCCCGTCCCGTGGCCGGAGGAATATCGACAGCTCCTCCTCGCGGCCGGGCCTCAGGCTCCGGAGCTTCTCGTCATCGGCTGAGATGGCCACGGCCGCGGAGAAGTGGACGGAGGCGCTGGCCTCGTGGGCCATACCCCAGGACATCCTGGCCCAGGCCCCCGAATCACCGTGGCACTTCCCGGTACGTGTGTTCGCCCGGCGGGCCGAAGCAGCTGCTGGCTCGGAGCTCACCTTCTCGACTCTTCGCGCGTTCGAAGCCCTGCCCCATGGCGGCACCGTGCTCGACGTCGGCTGCGGGGGCGGCGCCGCGTCCCTCCCCCTCGCCGCCAAGGCGTCTCGGCTGATCGGAGTGGACGCGTCGGCGGAGATGCTGAACGCATTCCTGGAGAACTCACGCGCGGCCGGCGTGCATGCAGAAGTGATCGAAGGAAGCTGGCCCGAGGTTGCACAGACCGTGGCCGTTGCCGACGTCGCCGTGTGCCACCACGTCGTGTACAACGCATCGGATCTGGCCAGCTTCGTCTTGCGGCTCACCGAACACGCCCGCACCCGGGTGGTGGTCGAGCTGACCCAGCACCATCCGACCATCGAGCTCAATCCCCTCTGGCTCCGCTTCCACGGGCTGGTACGGCCCACCCGTCCCACCTCGGACGATGCCGAAGCCGTCCTCGAGGAGCTCCGCCTCCACCCCCAGCGAGAGGATTGGAGGGCCCCCAGGCCCGGCGGCTACGAGTCCATCGAGGAGATGGTCGCGCACGTCCGCCGGTTGGTGTGCCTTCCGGCCGATCGAGACCCCGAGATCCGTGAAGAGATTGGCCCTCGCATCGTCGAGCGCGGTGGGCGCTTCGGATTCGTCGATCGTCCGGTCACGACATTGTGGTGGGAGGGTTCGGGGACGTAATGCTCTGCCCGGCGGCCCAGCGACGGCCGGCCGCGATCCGTTCAGGCGGCGTCGGATGGGTGAAGGCCACCAGGTAGGCGAGTCGTGGTGGGTCGAGGTCCAGCAGGTTGGAAACCGCCAGGCCCCGGAACGACGACTCGAAAATCTCGGGGTCCCGAGTCAGCTCCAGCGCGAACATATCGGCCGCCGACTCCCACCTTCTCGAGAGGGCGGCAGCGAGTGGCATCCCGATGAGCTGCAAGCCGCCGGCCACCAGCAGTACGAAGGGAACGACTCGCGGGTCGCCGGCTTCAGACGCTCCGATCGCCCGGAGGACAGGGTGGAGCTCGAACACCGCCCACAGCAGCAGCACGGCTCCGGCGGCCCCGGCCATCCCGATCGCCGTCCACCAGGCCACGTGGCGCATGCGCCGGTGCCCCAGCTCGTGCGCCGCGACGAACCGGATCTCCTCTGGCTGAGCTCGAGCGAGGAGCGTGTCGTACACGACCACTCGCCGGGTCTTCCCCAAGCCCGACACATAGGCGTTTTCCTTCCGGGTTCGTCGACTGGCGTCCGCGACGAGCACGTCACGCACGGGAACGCCGGCTTGCTCGGCCAGGCCGCGCAGGTCATCCGCCGTCGCCCTGTCGTCGAGGGGCCGGAACCGGTTGAAGATCGGCTCCAGCACCACCGGCGCGAGGAAGCTCAGGACAAGCACGATCGCCGCGGCACCCGGGACAACCAGCGCGGGCCACGATTGGGGAAAGAGGTGGACGGCGACGAGGAATCCGAAGAGCGCCAGTGTGGTGATGACATCAGCCACCGCCAGACCCTTCAAGCGATCGAGCAACCAGCCCCTCGCGGTCTGGGTCGAGAAGCCCCATCGAGTCTCGTGGACACGGCCTCGCCAGTACGAGACGGGAACGCCGAGAACCCATCCGAGGGCGACCACGAAGGCCGGCCACGCCAGGGCCTCGGCCCAGAACGGCAGTTCGTCCAACCAGGCGTCCATCCAGTCGCCCAGGGGCCCGAACGCGAAGAAGAGCAGGAGCGCGAAGTCGAGTAGGAGATCGAGGAGGAACAGGAGATACAGAGGCCGGTGGTATCGGCGGGCTCGCTCCACCTGCTCTGGGGTGAAGTAGTCAATCGCTCTGATCACGGATTGTTCGTGGCTCAAGCTCAGGTCCCTACGGGGGAAAGCCGAGGGGCGAACCCGGTGGAGGGGGGCGGCACAGTTGCCGCGCGCGGGCCCGAAGTCGACCACGCGTGGAAGCAAGGGCCGGATCCCCGGCCCGGTTGGTGAGCTCGTTCGGGTCCTGTAGGAGCGCGTAGAGCTCCTCATCCCCTGTGGCGTAGGCCACGTAGGCGAACTCCTCCGTCCTAACCTCGCACCACGTCGGAACCCCGAGGAGCGCCATCTGCTCGATGAGGAGTTCCGCGCGCCATCGTGCGTTCTTTCCACTGAGCAGCGGCATCAGATTTCTCCCTACGGCGCCCGGCGCGCGAGTGCGGGCAGCGGCGGCGAAGGTCGGTGCGAGGTCGATGTTGGCAACGAGCCGTCCGTCGGTACGAGGCTTCAGGCCGAGCCGGTCATATCGCACCACGAAAGGAACACGGATGCTCTCCTCGTAGGGGACCACCTTGCTGGTCCACCGGTGCTCCCCCCAGGAGAACCCATTGTCGGAGGTGAACACGATGAGGCTGTCCCGAAGCCGGCCGGTGGCTCGAAGCGCCGAGACCAGCCCGCCAACCGCGCGATCGACCGAGAGCAACGAGGCGTAGGTGCCCCGCCGAAGCTGCTCGATCCTTGCCCGGCGCTTTGGGGTGAGCCGAGGGAGGCCCCGGGCCCACCGAGGCTTGTCGGACATGTCCCGCTCGTCGTATGCCGGCGGCCGCCACGCGGGGAGGTCGGAGAAGGCTCTCGCATCCTGCCGCGCCGGTGTGGCCGGCGGGTGAGGGGCGAACGGGGCGAAGTACGCGAACACCGGGCCGCGGGAGCTCCTGATGAACGAGATGGCCTGAGCGGCGAGGACGTCGGTCGAGTAGTTGGCCGCTCCTCGAGCTCGTCGTTTCAGATGACCGTCCACGTTCAGCCTGTAGTTCGTGTATCGAGTTGGCCCGGAGAATGCCACCCAACGATCCCAACCGGGAGGCACGTATGGCCCGGCATAACGGTTCAAGTACTTGCCGAAGAGTCCGGTCCGGTAGCCGGCCCTTCGGAGCCACACGGCCACGGTCGAGGAGTCGTCCTGGAAGGCGCGGAAACCTCCGTGTGGACCGGCGTTCTGCCAGACGCCCGTCGATTGAGGGTAGCGGCCCGTCAGGATGCTCGCCCTGCTGGGGCAGCACAGTGGATCGTCGACGAAGGCGTTGGCGAAGGAGACTCCCCTGGCCACGAGCTCCCGGTGCACAGTCGGCATCGCCCACAGCGTGTCCCACCGCTGGTCGTCGGTGAGGATCAGGAGGATGCTCGGCTTGGATGGCCGAGCCACCGAGGACGAGCCCCCGCCGCCCCCTCCCTCTCCTTGCCCACTGCCGATCAATTTCGCAGAGAACACTCCACCTGTGATGAGGATCGCTGCCATCACCCCACCCACGATGGCTCGAGCCGAGCCGCTCGACCTCATGGGACTATGGGATGTGTTCTTGGTTACCTGGGCACAACCGTTGAATTGTGGAGCGACCACGCGCGTCCATGTGAGCTTCGAATCGGGCATCGGGGCGCGCTCGGTTAGCAGGGCACCCCATTGAGCACGCGCGAGAACGGAGCGCATGATCGGCGTCACGCCTGCGAGGGTTCGCACCGGCCTAACTGGAAGGACGGCTGGGGCATGGTCCGACTTCGATCAGAACGAGGCCTGCACGGCGATCGCGGTCGATGACTCGCATCCCACGGAACGCAAGTGCGCCCGCCCGGTCAAGGGGGGCGATCACGAAGTTGAGGCGGTATCGGCGGGCCACTTCCCGCCACCGGTCGGGCTCTACATCGCCCCGGAGAAGCAGGGCATTGGCCGCCAGCCGGTCCCCGTCGCTCGGGATGAACCGATAGATGTCTCGCCACCGGATCCGGGCGAAGTTCCGCTGCTGTCCTAGTGTCTGCACGGCCACGAACGCATCGCCCGTATAGCCGAACATCGAGAGGGCGAGAGTTGGCGGTGCGGCGACCACGCAGGTCCCGGTTCCCGCCCGCGCCAGAGCGCCAAGGACGCTCGAAGGGCGGCCTTGAAGGGCGTCATCGACCAGGCTGGAGATCCGTACCCGTTCGGGCATGGCCACGCTCGCCAGGACGGGAGAAGCGATGCAAACACTCACCACGACCAATCCCAAACCTATCGCCGCAGTCCGCCCGACCTTCCGAGCCACCTGAAGACTAACGTCCAATCCCACCCCGGCCCAGACGGCCAGTCCAAGGTAGAGCATCGGCCAGTAGCGGTGAGCGCGCTCCAGCACCTCGAATCCGCTCCCAGGCCCTCCCTGGGTCAATGTGCCAACCACGACCAAGAGCCCGGCGACCATTGTGACCACGACGACCAGACGGACCCCCACGTCTCGGGACATCCCCGGAAGGAGGTGCCGAGCGCCGATCGCCGCGAATGGCACCATTATCCCCCACGCTCCGAGGATGGCCCACGCAGGGAGGCTGACAGGCGAACCGATCGAGGTGTTGACGAAACCCCCGAATCGAAAGTAGGAGGCCAGGACCGGCCCGAACCAGACCAGGTACAGGGCTGCGGCGGGCGCGAGCACTGCCAAGAGGACCTTTCGGCGCCGAAGCCCGGCCGGGAACAAGCCAATGCCAAGTCCCACCCCCGCCCCGAGGAACGTGGCCTCGGCTCCAGTGAGGGCAATCAGCCCGAGGACGATTCCGGCGCCAATGAGCACATGAATGCTCCGGTGGCGGAAGCCAAGCAAGAGGAGCAGCAGAAACACGGCGACCAGCGAAAAGCCGACGTCGCGAGGGAACGGCGGTGGGAGGCTCTGAAACGCACCGTTGTAAGAGCGGACGAAAACGAGGTCTCCCAGATATCGGAGTCCAGACCTGGCGCGTGGATTGAGGACGAGAGCTGGGCCGCGAGCCACCAGAAACCCCCACCCACCCGCAAGAGCGCCGAACAGCCCGGTCCCGGCTCCGGCGACCCACGACCGCCCCAGCTCCCTGCCCAGTGCGAACAGTGCGAGTACGGCCGCGGTGACCTGGAGGATCTGCAAGGTTGGCAGGACTCGGTATGCGGTCCTCGTCCACGTGAGCGTCGCAAGGAATGCAACCAGTCCGTGGTACATCCAGGGGTAGTAGTTCGGGATCGGGCCAGGCAGGATGCTCGTAGGGGTGCTGTGGCCTTTCAGCAGCTGTGTAGCCCACCCGAGGTGCCAGTCGAAGTCGGATCGGGCGGGCGCGAGAGACGCCATTCTGAACACTGGCGTCTGCCAAACCGCCAGAGATAGCAGGATCAGCATTGCCGCTGCGAAGGCCGATGCGCGATCGATCCGCGAACCCCGCAGCCGATGAGCTAAGGCCCACGCCCCCAGCAAACCGGCTGCGAGGGCGGACATAAGTCGAACGATCAACGGGTGCGAGAAGACCAGCCCGCCCGAGAGGATGTGCGCGAGCATCAGCACGAGGGCCCACGCCACCGCAGCTGGAAAGGCGAGAGCCCACCGTGCCAACCGATCCACTTCGAACCGATAAGCCAGGAATGAGGCCAGCAAGTAGCCGAACCCGAGGATCGCGGCGGCGCAGACCAAGGCCCGCAGCGCCTCGGGCAGAGTCCAACCCGACATCAGTCGGTGGGTGCGCGTCCCCGCGACGGCATCGACTGATTGCCGGCGTGATTCCCCTCAGCGACCACGACCCTCCCCGCCATAGTCCGGGGGATGGTAACGGAATCGCCTTCATCTCGAGGGATGCTTAGTGGGACGCTTTAGCATCCTTTTCTGTGCACGCTTCGCAATATACGGGAACCCAAGACGTCCCACCGCGGTCCTGGGTGAGGATCAACCAGGAAGCTGAGCTTCCTGTGGGCCGCGGGGACACGTCTCCCCTCCGTGTCTACCCGACCGCCGAGATCTAATCGCCAGGAAACCGGCGAGACCCCAGCCATAGGCTGTCGCCACCACCAGAGGGCCGATCCCCCACCAGCCGTGCAGGCCAAGAGCGAGCCGGTCCCAGACGAGGGCGGCCAGGACGGACGCACCCAAACCCAGGGCCGGCGCGAGCGCCACCCGCACAACGGGATCAGTTGGAAGCAGGACGATCGACCAGCCTCCGCCGACTGCAAGGAGGATCGCAGCCCCGAGAGCGGCAAGCCACAGGAGATTTGCTCCATGCGTATTCGCCGTGGCCGCCCGCCTTTCGGGGATGACCGTGGGAGCGATCGGTCCGTTCAGCGCGAGGACGCCCGGGGAGACGAAGGTGTCGGGATAGGCCAGGTGCGCATCCTCGAAGCCGGGCCGGTTGTAGGCCTCGATGACCACGATGATCGGTCCCGAGGCTCCCCCGGTGGACCCAGATCCTTTCCCACCGCCCGGTGACAACGCGTTCAGTTGGTCGATCGGCGAGCCGATGGCCCAGCCACGAACGCGAGGTACGACCCCGGGGGGCAGGCCGGCCCTTACCGTGTTCTTCCACCGCACGAGGGTCGTACGGTCCTTCTTCCTGAAGGAGAACACCACGCCACGACCTGGTGCGAAACGAGCCAGGTAGTCGCCGGCAGCGGCGAGCTGGGCCACGGCCTTGGACTCCACCCACTTTCTCCGCTGGTCCCCGTGCCACACCCTCGCCATGAGAGCTCCCACCGTACTCAGAACGAGCAGCCCGGCGATGACCCCACCGATCGGAGCCCGGAGGCTTCCTCGCACGAATCTCGCCGCTACCCACAGCAGGGCACCGATCAGGATCGGCACGGCGAACAGATAGAGCAACAGCCGGGCCCCGGCAACAGGCGCGCCCAGGATCTGGGCCACCGCCGCGGCGGCCGTCAGGAGCGCCCAGGCCAGCATGAGACAGAGGAGGAACCGCCGCGCATCCCGGCGTTCAGGGTCGACAGTCACCCGAGCCGCGGACACTCCCGCCAGTGTGGCCAGGGCCAAACCGAGATACCGAGTGGTTTCCCTGATGCTGTCCAGGAATCGTCTCTTCAGGAGCCGGCGCATGGTGGGCTTTGGCGAGAGGCGTCTGCCCGCCCCGAGGCTTTCGGGGCCGCGGGCAGCTCTCAGGTCGAGTCGTCCGATCGAAGGGATCCCCACCAAGGTCAGCACGGTGAACACGCCTGACGCCAGCACCGCGCCCGAAAGCGGCCTGACCACATCCATGGAGGCCGCGAGGCTCCGGCGCGAAGACAGTACGAACAGAAAGAGCCCGACGCAGAAGATCAAGACGGCGAACCCGTAGAAGGGCCACTCCGCGAGCCCGGCCGCCATGAACAGGACCATGGCTGCGAGCGCCCCTCGCCCTCCGGAAATGAAGGTGACTGCAGAAGCGAAACCCCCCAGCGCGAAGGTGACGTTCAGGGTCTGGTCGATGTACCCGGACAGCAGCCCGGTACCTCCGAACGCGACCCACGTAAGCATGCCGATGACTGGCAGCCAGATCAGCCGCGTGCCCAGGGCCGAGCGGACCATGGCGGCCACGGCCAACCCGGCAACGCCGGCGTACAGAGGCGCCGCGAGTGCGACGACGGTGAACGAGTTCTGACCGGTCGCTCGCATGAGCATGGACAGGGCCAAGGGAGTAGCAGCCCGAACTGTGCCGAGCCGAGCCAGCCCGTCGAACGTCACCGCCTTCGCTCGCCACACGTACCAGGGTGCGTCCCAGCCGACCGGATACCTGATTCCGTGCAGCGGGTAGCGGAGCAGGAAGAACCCCGCGATCGTCACCAGCGTCACGAATGCCATGGCCGCCGCAACCAGGTAACGGAGGTTCGCCCGGCCGCCCATCTCGCTGGTGCGCCCATGAGGCCGGAACGTCGCCTCCGCGAGGATATTGCTCATGCTGTCGAGCGAGGATGACGCAACCAGAGGCGAAAGCCAACCCACACACGTGTGGTCAGGGGACGCATCCAAGGGGTCGCCGGCCCCAGATGAAGGGCAGGTGGCTTGGACATGAGCACTGTGGGGTAGAATCTGGCAACCCGAGCAGAGTTAGAGGAAGACGTGAACCCGTCGAGATTTCCAAGAATCTGGTTCGTACTGGTCGTCCTGTGCTTCTGGCTCATCGTGGTTCCGGCCGCCAATGCGTACGTGGACCCCGGGACCGGGAGCTACATCTTCCAGGTGGTCATCGGAGTGTTCCTCGGGGCCGCCGTGGCGGTGAAGGTGTTCTGGAGGCGGATCTGGGGCTTCTTCACCAGGAAGCCTGCGGGGAGCACAACGGGCCAGACGGCCGGTCACGACAAGGAAGATTGACCTCCTCGGTCGTCCCGAGCTCCTTCCGGGATCCGAGTGGGTTCGTCTTCACGCGCGAGGGCACTCTGTTCCGCCAGGTCAACATCCTTTGGCGTGAGCAGTACGACCTTCTCATGGAATCTGGCCTGTACACCGTCCTGGTCGAGGCCGGGCTGCTCATCCCGCACGATGAGGTCGACCCGTCTCTAGCGGCCACCGACGGCGCCCACCGGGTGCTCAGGCCTGAGTGGATCCCGTTCGTCTCCTACCCGTACGAGTGGAGCTTCAGCCAGCTGAAGGATGCCGCGCTCGCCACCCTGCGGATCCAACGGATCGCCCTCGACCACGGGATGTCTCTGCGTGACGCCAGCGCCTTCAACATCCAATTCCGCGCGGGGCGGCCGATCCTCATCGACACGCTCTCGTTCGAGAGGCTCCCCGAGGGAAGACCGTGGGTGGCGTACCGGCAGTTCTGTCAGCACTTCCTGGCGCCACTGGCCCTGGCGGCATACCGGGACATCCGGCTGACCCAGCTGGCTCGGGTCCATATCGACGGCATCCCGCTCGATCTGGCCTCCGAGCTCCTCCCCTTCCGCGCACGCTTCCGCGTGCCGCTTCTCCTCCACGTGTTCTTCCATGCCAAGAGCCAGGTGCGTCACCAGGCCGACTCCAGTTGGGCGGAGTCGAGCGGACGACGGGCCAGGCCGTTCACGCTACAGGCGTTCCGCGGTCTGATCGACAGCTTGGAGAAGGCCGTGGCCAAGCTCACCTGGCGGCCCCGAAGGTCCCCGTGGGCGGGCTACTACGCGGAAGCGGAGAGCTACAGCAGCGAGGCCATGGAGCACAAGCAGCATCTCGTTGGGGCCTTCCTGGATCGCACGACGGCTCGCACTGCATGGGATCTTGGTGCGAACACGGGACTGTTCAGCCGGATCGCCGCGGCCAAGGAGATCCAGACGATCTCCTTCGACCTGGACCCAGCCGCCGTCGAGGCCAACTACGCCCAGGTCATCCAGGAGGCCGAGACCGCCGTCCTGCCCCTGGTCATGGACCTGGTCAACCCCAGCCCGGGGGTCGGCTGGGAGAATCGGGAGCGGCTGTCGCTCTCAGAGCGAGGCCCCGTCGACCTCGTGTTGGCCCTGGCCCTCATCCACCATCTGGCTATCGGAAACAACGTCCCGCTCGAACGCCTGGCGGGATTCTTCGGGGGACTGTGCACGTGGCTGATCGTCGAGTTCGTGCCGAAGAGCGACCCTAAAGTCCAGGGGCTCCTGGCTCTCCGGGAGGATGTCTTCCTCGATTACACGCAGGACGGGTTCGAGCGAGCCTTCGGGGAGCGCTTCGACATCCACGCGAGCGAGCAGGTCAAGGACTCCGATCGGATCATGTACCTGATGCGCGCGAGGAAGTGATAGGTTGGGTCGCGCCCAACGCCAGGTTGTCATCCATCCTCTGCTGTTCGCTGCCTTCCCCGTTCTCTACCTGTGGGCCCACAACGTTCAGGAGGGCGTCGCTTTCTCCGACGTCCTCCGGCCTCTCGTCCTGATCGTCGCCGTCACAGCCATCCTCTTCGCCATCGGATGGCTGGCGCTCGACAGAGACGTCGGGAGGGCCGGCCTCGCTCTCTCGGTACTCGTCCTACTGTTCTTCTCCTACGGCTACGTGTATCGAGCCCTGGAAGGGGTCCGGATCGGGTGGTTCAGCGACAAGCCCGAGACGGGTTTCCTGATCGGAAGGAATGCCTATCTGCTCCCCTTGTGGGCGGGACTGGCGGTGATAGGGGTGGTCCTTTCGATCCGTGCCCCAAAGCGGCTGTCGGGGTGGACCCAGGTCATGAACTACACGGCAGTGGGGCTGGTCCTCATCAACCTGGCCACCGTGGGTTGGACCGAAGCTCGGGGAGCGACACCTTCCGCCCATGCATCCCAGGGTCCCAGGCCCGAGAGAACGCTCCCGCCGGGCGCCACGCGCCCGGACATCTACTACATCCTCCTGGAGGAATACGCGGGGGACCGATCCCTCCGGAAGTTCTTCGGCTACGACAACTCACCGTTCCTCGACTTCCTCCGGCGCAAGGGGTTCTACGTGGCAAGCGCCAGCACGGCGAACTACCCGAGAACATCCGTCTCCCTGGCTTCCTCGCTGAACATGGGTTACCTCGCGGACGATCCGGAGCGCGTCGCTGGGGAGGCCAGCACCCGACCATTGCTCCGGAACCACGCGGTCGGGTCTTACTTGAAGTCGCTCGGATATCGCTATCTCCATCTGGGCTCGTGGTGGGGGCCCACGAAGACGAACCCGACCGCCGACGAGAACATCCAGTTCCGCAGCATCTCGGAGTTCTCCACGGTCCTGTACCAGACCACCGCGATCTATCCGATCGCCCAACACTTTGGGCTTTTCTCCGGGAAGCTGGACTTCCGGTTGCGGGAGTACAGGCGCGAGGAGTTCCAGTTCGCCAAGCTCGACCAGACGAGGAAGAGTGCCGGCCCGAAGTTCGTCTTCGCCCATATCATCGCGCCGCACAGTCCCTACGTCTTCGACGCGAACGGCGGATTCCTTCCCAAGGAAGCCGTCCGACCGGACACGCTCAAAAGGGTCTACGTGGATCAGCTCTCGTTCGTGAACAAGCAGGTCACGGCCCTCGTCGAGAGACTGCTCTCCGGCCCCCGCACGTCGCAGCCCGTGATTCTCATCCAGTCGGACGAGGGGCCCTATCCAGGGAGCCCGACTCGATGGCCCAGCCGACCGTCGGAGGCGACGTTGCTGCGCAAGTTCGAGATCCTCAACGCCCTTTACCTTCCCGGCGCTTCCTATGAGGGACTGTCTCCACAGATCACGCCGGTCAACGAGTTTCGCGTGGTGTTCCGCCAGTATTTCGACCCGACCCTGCCTCTGCTGCCCGATAGGAACTTTGTGTTCAGGGACGTCAAGCATCTGTTTGAGTTCACTGACGTGACCCAACAGGTACGGCATTCCCTGGCCACGTGATGCAGAGTGTGCGGGTGAACAGCTTCGGGATCGAGTGATGAAGAACGGAGTAGGGACGCACGAGGCGGGGACGGGGCCCCCCGCTCCACCGGGAGAGGGCGGGTCCAAACGAAAACGACAGCTCGTCGTCCACCCGCTGCTGTTCGCCGCCTTCCCCGTCCTCTACCTGTACGCCCACAACATCCAGGAGGGCGTGTCTGCGAGCGACCTGGTTCGGTCCCTGGTCGTGGTGATCGGTGCCACCGCGGTCCTCTTTGGCTTGGCCTTCGTGCTCCTGCGCGACCAGCGCAAGGCCGGGCTCGCAGTCTCGGCGCTCGTGCTCTTGTTCTTTTCGTACGGGCACGTCTACGACGCGATGGCGGGAACGCGGATCGCAGGCGTGCTCGTGGGGCGCCACAAGATCATTGGCCCGCTCTGGGTCGTGCTCGCCGTCGTCGCCGTGATTGCCGCGATCCGTACGAAGAAAGGGCTCTTCGAGCTGACCACCATCCTGAACGTCGTTGCCGCCGGCCTGGTCCTGATCAACGTGGTCAGCGTGTACCAGTACCAAGCGCGGTCCAAGGCCGCCGAGCGGGCCGCCATCAAGGAGAGCGCGGCCGGCTTCGAGGGTCACCTGCCAGACACGAACGAGATTCGCAGGCGTGCTGCTTCCGTGGGCGACCGAGGGTCCCGGCCAGATATCTACTACATCATGCTCGAGGAGTACGGCGGAGAACCAGGACTCCGCCACGTCTTCGGCTTCGACAACTCGGCATTCCTCCGCTCGCTGGAGCAGCGGGGCTTCTACGTGGCTCACCAGAGCACGGCGAATTACCCGCGCACATCCCTCTCACTGGCTTCCTCGCTGAACATGGAGTACCTGGACTTCCTGACGGCCACGCTCGGCGGGAACTCGGACGATGCCCGGCCGCTGACCAGGCTCATCAGGTACAACCGGGTCGGCCTGTTCCTGAAGTCGATCGGATACCAGTACATCCACATCGCGTCATGGTGGGAGCCGACCAGGGTCAGCCCCATCGCAGACAGGAACGTGTTGTATGGCGTGTACGGGGGACTCTCGGAGTTCGAAAAGGTCCTGTACGAGACCACCGCGCTCCCGCTCCTCAGGCGCGACGAGTTCCGGCGCCGTGAGTGGAAGCGGGTGCAGTTCGACTTCAACGCGGTGGAGCACACACGACGCTTGAAGAGCCCCAAGTTCGTCTTCGCCCACATCCTCGTCCCGCACGGCCCTTTCGTCTTCAAACCCAACGGCCGGTACAAGACCCGAGAGGATGTCAACCGTGAGACCAGATACCAGAACTACATCGACCAGGTGCGGTACGCGAACTCTCGCGTGTTGCGAATGATAGACAGCCTGCTCAGAGGTCACGAGAGTGCACGCCCGGTGATCGTTCTCCAGTCCGATGAGGGTCCGTTCGAGGGCGCGCCCTGGGCCTGGAAGACGATCTCTTCCACGAACCTCATGCGGAAGTTTCCCATCCTGAACGCCTACTACCTCCCGGGCCAGACCCACGCCGACCTGACCCCACTCATCACCCCCGTGAACTCATTCCGGCTTGTGTTCCGGTTGTATTTCGGAGCGGACCTGGCGACTCTCCCAGACCACAACTACGTCTTCCGGAGCGTGAAGCACATCTACGACTTCACAGACGTCACCGATCAGGTCCGGGCATTGCTGTCCGGTTGAGCGTCGCCGGTCAGGAAGCCCGTCGGGAGACGTAGTCCCGGATAACGAATTCCCCGAGCCCCTCACCGGCGGTGAAGAAGACGCGCCCACTGGTGAGGCGGGCCAGTCGCTCCATGAACCGGGTCAGCCCGGGGGTCTGTTCCAGCATGAACACGTTGATCGTCACGCCGGCCCGGGCCAAGCGCATGGCCTCGGTGAGCGTGCGCTGGATGGTTTCAGGGATCGGCGGCCAGTTGAACTCGGCGACGCCGTGCTCGAGGTGAGCGGTGGGCTCGCCATCGGTCACCATGATGACCTGCTTGGTCGCCCTCCGGTGATCGGAGAGCAGGCGCCCGGCCAGGTTGAACGCGTGCTGCATGTTCGTCCCGTAGACCCGCTCCCAGCCGGCGCCGGCCAGGTCCTCCGGCCTCATCCGCCTGGCGTAGTCGGAGAAGCCGATGAGATACAGGGTGTCGTGGGGGTACCGTCCTTCGATCAGGGCGTGCAGGGCCAAAGCCATACGCTTGGCGGGTACCCAGTGTCCCCGCAAGGGCATGGAGAACGACAGGTCCAGGAGGAGAGCCGTGGCCGACTCGGTCCTGGTCTCCGCCTCGACCAGCTCGAAGTCCTGCGGTTGCAACAGGGGCCGAGGTGACGGTCCTGCCCGGACCAGCGCGTTGAACACGGTCTTCTGCACAGCGATCGCTCCCGTATCCCCGAAGCGCCACGGACGGGTAGCCCCGGTGGGCTCGGCCTGACCCCCCTCTTGGCGCGCGTCGTGCGCGCCCTCCCGGTCCCGTTTGAGCTGGTCGAAGAGACGCACCAGGGCTCGCTCGCCGAGCTTGCGGGCCCCCTTCGGAGTGACCTGCAGTCGGCCCCCCGTCCGGGTCACCAGCCCCGCGCGCTCCAGGGCCCGCTCGATCTCGCGGAGCCGTCGAAGGTCGCGAACCGAGTCTTCTCCCAGCGTCCGATGCAGCCGCTCCTCGTCCACGTCCTCCAGCGAGGCCCCCGCATAATCGGCACGCATGGCCCGGTCCAGCTCCTCGTAATCCGAGAGTCGTTCGAGGGCATCGACGGTGGCCTGCATCGGCATGGCATCGTCACCGCCAGCCAGGGCGGGCTCCTCCCAGGGCATCTCCGGAAACATGCCGGTAAGCGCCCCGGCCAAGCGATCCACCTGGAACGCCAGGTCCATGTCCTGCAGCATTTCTCGCGCCAGAGCCTCGAGCTCGGCCCGCTGCTCCGGTGAGAGCGACGCGAGCAACCGGGAGAGCGCGGCCATCCGCCGAGCCATCTGCTCGAGCAGCTCGTCCAGGGTTTGTGGGTTGTCGGGGAAGAGGTCTCCGTAACGCTGCATGAACCGGTTGAAGTCGTACTGATCACCTCGTTCCCTCGCCTCGATCATGTCGCCCAGCACGGCGAGCATGTCCTTGAATCTCTGGAGCTGTTCCGGCGAGACGTTCCGCATCCCCTCCGCCATGCTCCGGAAGTACGACCCGAGGACCTGGTCCTTGAGCCACTCCATGAGCTCGTCGAACTTCCGCTGAGCCTGGAGATCGACGAACCGATAGTCCTTCAGCTCCTTGATCTGTCCCGCCGGGTGGGGTGGGAGGGAGTCCAAGAACTGCTCGCGGAGGCGGGCGTCGTCTCCTGCCTGGAACGAGAGGGTGCGCCGCTCGGTCTGCAGGATATCGTCGAGCCTTTGTTGGATCTCCTGGAGCGGCCCCTCCAGGTTCAGCCTCTCCCGTTCCCGCCGACGAGCCTCGCGAAGCCTCGCCCGCAGGGCGTCCATGCCCGTGAACCGCCCCTGCATACCCTGGCGAAGCAGGCGTGAGAGCGCCCGGTCGGCCCCCTGCCCGGAAAGAAGGTCCTCAGACATTGCATCGAGGAGGTCCCCCGCCGACAGATCCGGCCCGAGCGGATCCTGGGTGCCGTCCCACCGCGAGTAGCGGAATCGCATGGCACGAGGGTACGCCGGTTCCACAAGTTGGGAGCCGAGCATCGGCGAGAATAGGGAACATGTCCGAACCCAGCGATCCGGGCATGGCCCCGGTCGGCTTCGCGATGCGCGAGGAGCGCAAGGTGGTGACGGCCGTCTTCGCCGACGTCATAGGGTCGACGGCCCTGGGCGAACGGCTCGACCCCGAGGAGGCCAAGCTGATCGTGGGCGAGGCTGTGGCCCGGATGGTCCGTGCCGTCGAGGAGTTCGGCGGGACGGTCAAGGACCTCGCCGGTGACGGCGTCCTGGCCCTGTTCGGGGCGCCGGTATCGCACGAGGACGACGCCGAGCGAGCAGTGAGGACGGCGCTTCGGATCACTCAAGAGATCGCCACATACGGGGGAGAGGTCGCCAAGGCTTGGGGAATCGGGGGTTTTGGGGTCCGGGTCGGCGTCAACACCGGTCCGGTGGTGCTGGGGCCCGTTGGAACGGGCGGGCGCATCGAGTACGGCGCTTTCGGGGACACCGTGAACATTGCCGCCAGGCTCCAGGCCGCCGCCGAACCGGGTACGGTGCTGGCCGGACCCGCCACGTTTCGCGTCATCGAGGCCTTGTTCGAATGGGGAGATCCACGTTCCCTCGCTCTACGAGGAAAGTCCCAGACGATTCAGGCGCGCGAAGTCAAGGGGGCGAGACCTGGCGCAGCGAGGGCACGAGCGCCACGCCGGTTCCAAGCACCCGTGGTCGGGCGAGAACGCGAGCTTGCGGTCTGCCGAGGGGCGGTCGACGACGTTCTGGCGGGGTCGGGAGGCATCCTGTTCTTCTTCGGAGAGGCCGGCATCGGCAAGAGCCGGCTGCTCGCCGAGATGCACGACCTTCTGGAGACGCTCGCCGAAACGTCGGATCGTCCGCCATCTTGGTTGGAGGGTCGATGCGTCTCATACGGCGAGTCGCTCCCCTATTGGCCATTCCGTGACCTCCTCCGCGAGTGGCTGGGTGCGGGACCGGACCAGCCAGAGCTGCGGGTTCGGGTCGCTCTTCGGAAGAACGTGGAGCGGCTGTTCGGCGATCGGGTTCTGGAGGTCTATCCATACCTGGGTGCGATGATGGGGCTCGCCCTGGAGCCGGAAGCGGCTGCACGCCTGGCCGAACTCTCCCCCGAGGCTCTCCAATATCGAACGTTCGAGGTCGTCGGCATGTTGCTCGGCAGACTCGCCGCGGACCGTCCGGTGATCGTGACCATCGAGGACCTCCATTGGGCCGATCCGACATCGATCCAACTCGTCGAAAGGCTCCTGCCGATCACAGAGGAAGCGGCCCTCCTGCTGGCGTTCACGCAACGCCTGGAGCGGGACCATCCTTCCTGGGAGGTGAAGGAGCGGGCCTCGCGTCAGCTCCCTCATCGGTCGCACGAGATCTCTCTGGAGTCGCTCTCCGACGAGGCCGACCGGGAGCTGCTCCATGCGCTCGTCGGGGCGGGAACATTGCCGCCCGAACGGGAAGCCAGCGTTCTTTCCCACGCCGAGGGGAACCCCTTCTACCTGGAGGAACTGATCGGATCACTTGTGGACGGAGGGGCACTCGTTCGGGTGGAAGAGAGCTGGCGGTTCGACCATGAGGTGTCAATCGAACTGCCCGAGACGGTGGAAAAAGTGATCCTCGCGCGGATCGACCGGTTGAGTCCGCAGTGCCACGACGTTCTGACCGCTGCCTCAGTGCTGGGGCGGAGGTTCGGCCTTCCGCTGCTCGAGGGAGTCAGTGGCGGGGACGGAGAGCTTCGCGACGCCCTGTCCGAGCTCCAGCGGCTGGACCTGATCCGGGAGGGGCGGCGGTGGCCCCAGCCCGAGTATCGATTCAAGCATGCCTTGATCCAGGAAGCGGCGTACCGAACGATCCTGGCCGAGAAGCGAACCGAACTACACCGCAAGGCGGCCGAGTGGCTCGAAGATCGGCACGCGGAGAACCAGGAGGAGATCTACGGAATCCTGGCCCACCACTGGCTGGCCGCGAACGACGAGGACAAGGCCATCGCCTACCTCACGCGAGCCGGGGACAAGGCCAGGCTGGAGTACGCCCTGGACGAGGCGATCGGTCACTACCGCGAGCTGCTTACGCTCCTCGAGCGCCGGGGCGAGGCACAGGCGGTCGCGCTCGTGCTGTTCAAGTTGGCCCTTGCCCTCCACACGTCGCTCCGGTTCGCGGAAGCGAACGAGGCCTACCAAGATGCATTCGAGCACTGGCGGCCACCGGAACAGCCGTCCGGGTTCAAGGATGCGTACCCGGCCCGGCTTCGGATCGCCACCAGCTTCCTGCCCAATGACCCGGATCCGAAGTCCGCCATAGCCTGGCCGAACATCCAGCTGTGCATGCAACTCTTCAACCGGCTGGTGGAGCAGCGGGCTGAACGAACGATCGTGCCTTCCCTTGCCGAGAGATGGGAGATCTCCGACGACGGCCTTCGCTACCTGTTCCACCTTCGGGAAGGACTGCGCTGGTCTGACGGCGAGCGGCTGACCGCCCACGACGTGGAGTTCGGCATCAAGCGCGTGCTGGACCCACAGAGTCCTGGCTCCTCGGTGGCCATCTACTTCGTCTTGGAGAACGGGCAGGACTACTACCTCGGCAACAATCAGGATGCAGACCGGATCGGGGTCAAGGCGCTCGATGACCACACGGTGGAGTTTCGCCTGGTTGCCCCGGCGCCATATTTCATGAGCGTGATGAACCGTCCGGACAGCGGGCCGCAACCGCGCCACGCCGTCGAGGCCCGCGGTAGTGCGTGGATCGAGCTCGGGTCCCAGGTGGTGAACGGCCCCTTCGTCATTACCCGCTGGGACGACGACCAGGTCTGGCTGAGCAGGTGGAACGTTGGCCGGGTCGAGTACGTTCGGTGCCTCCCGGGAGCGGCGATCGAGCCGTACGGTCGGGACGACCTCGACCTCATCGCGGTGCGCTACACACCCCGGATCGCCGACCTGGTACCTGCCGAAGTACCGGACGCTCAGATCGGACCCGCAGCATGGTCCGGATACCTGGCCTTCGACCACCGGGGCCCGGTGACCTCCAACCTGGAGCTTCGGCGAGCGCTGGCCCATGCGGTCGATCGCGGCACACTGGCGGCGGCGATGCCGCTGAACATGGTCATGGCCACGGGAGGCATCGTTCCTCCGGCACTCCAGGGCCACACTCCGGACATCGCGCTGCGGTTCGATCCCGAACGTGCCCGTGACCATCTTGGCCGATCGGGATTCGCCAATGACCTCGCCGTGGCTTGTCTGGACGAGGATCTCCCGCTCCTGTACCCGGTCATCGAGTCATGGCGCCACGTCCTCGGGGTGCGTGTCGAGGCGCGGCCATGGAGACTCGCGGACGCCGGCAAGGTGACCGACCCCACCGAGGTCGCTCCCATCTACTTCACCGGCTGGCTGCCCGGCTACCCCGACCCCGAGTACTACCTCCGTTTGCTGTTCCACTCGGACAGCCGGACGAACGAAGGTGGGTTCGCCTACGCCCCATTCGACGATTTGATCGAGCGGGCTCGTCAGGAACGCGTGGACCGATCCCGCCTCGAGCTCTTCCACCAGGCCGACCGCATGGCCGTGGCGGACCGCGTGGCCGTGATCCCGCTCGTGTACGGGCGCAGCCTGGCCGTCGTGAAGCCGTGGGTGAAAGGGTGGTGGGAATTCGGCAAGTCCTCCTCGTCGTTCGCCGACCTCATCGTGGAGGACAGGTCGCCGCGAGCTGAAGTTGGGCCGGTGCCTAGGGAAGCCCCAGGCCAGTGGTCAGCGCCCGAAGGGTGAGGCCGAACAGGAAGAAGCCGGCAACGGCGAACACCTTCCACGCATCCTCCTCGTTGTCGAGCCCGCGGCCAATGACGTGGGCCACAACCAGAACGATGGCCGGGAACACGCTGCCGTACAGAAGGTGCAGAGTGGAAGGCAGACGATGGCCGGTCGCGAGCAGGATGAGTACCGCGGTCAGATGGATGACCAATACCACTTGGAGGATAGCCAGGACTCGCCAGAACCACCGATTCGGCTCGCGTTTGATGATCAGCGCCACCAGCCCCCACAGGGGGAGGATCGCGGCGAGCCCGACGATGGCGAACCCGACAGCCCTGTGAACAGTGGGCATGCGCGCGAGGAGCTTACTTCTCTCTGCCGAGGCCCTCGTAGCGGTACGCGCCCGATCGCCCGCCTGAATCCTTGTTCAGGCGGCGGGACAGGTGCAGCCCCTCGAGCGCCAGCTCCAGTGCAGAGGCGGCGACCCCGGGGCTTTCCTCCTCCACCCCCATCCTTCCCAGCAGCTTCCCCAGTCCGGGAAGGTCACCGAACTGCCCGAGGAACTGCGTCGCGGGCGTGAGATCGGAGGTCTCCGCCGCGAAGTCATCATCGAATTTCGCCAGGATCGGCTGGAAGTCGAACCCCGCCAACCTGCGGCGGAACACCTCGAGGACGGCATTCTTGGCGGCGCGGAGGAGGATCTCCTGCTCTCGACCCTCCTCGATTGCGTCGAACTCGACCCGCCCGAGCGAACCCGCCAGGACTGCCGGGAGATCGACCAGCCTGGGCACGGCCTCGGGCTCGCCGGTCCTCGCCGCTCGGCGGACAGCCGCCGCGATGATGGTTTCGAGGTTGCCGATGGAGTACCGGACCGAGATCCCGCTGAGCTGGTTGATCTGTGGGACCCGCCGGAGCTCGGCGGTGAGCGCGGCCAGGACCTCCTTCATGAACGGCGGCACGCGAACGACGGCACCCACACCCTCGGGCGGAGGCCGCGCCTCCTGGTCCATGATGGCGATCTCGTCGCCCAAGGTCTCCGGGTAGTGCGTCCGGGCCTGGGTGCCGAAGCGGTCCTTCAGAGGCGAGACGATCCGGCCCCGGTGCGTGTAGTCCTCGGGATTGGCCGTGGCCACCAGCAGCAGGTCGAGCGGGAGTCTGACCTGATAGCCACGGATCTGCACGTCCCGCTCTTCGAGAATGTTGAACAGGGCGACCTGGATCCGCTCGGGAAGGTCCGGCAACTCGTTGATGGCCACGATCCCCCGGTGCGTCCGAGGGATCAGTCCATAGTGGATCGTCAGCTCGTCGGACAGGTACCGCCCCTCGGCCACGCGGATGGGATCGACATCACCTATCAAGTCGGCCACGCTGGTGTCCGGGGTGGCGAGCTTCTCGGCATAGCGGCGGTCGCGGGGAACCCAGTCGATCGGCACCGCGTCACCCTCCGCCGCCGTGAGGGCCCGACATCGCGCGCAGATTGGGCGAAACGGATGGTCGCTGATCTCGCAGCCCGCAACGACCGGGGCAAACTCGTCAAGTAGATTGACCAAATGGCGGATCACGCGCGTCTTGGCCTGTCCCCGCTCGCCCAGCAGGATGATGTCGTGGCCGGCCAGGATGCCGCGTTCCATGGTCGGGATGACGGATTCGTCGAAGCCGATGATCGACGGGAACAGCGGCTCCTGCCTGTCCAGTTTGACGAGCAGGTTGTGCCTGAGCTCCTCCTTGACCGTGCGGTCGCTGTGGCCGGACGCACGAAGCTCGCCGATGGTCGCGGGCTGAGGTGAGGGCGACATCGCTCCCCAGGGTACCCGGAAACGAGGAAATTCAAGGCCGGGCTCGCTCGCCGCGGGGCGGAGGAACAGAATGGAACCTTGAGCGCTCGGCCAATGGATCCGACTCGGACTACTTCCTCGCCGTGAGCACGCTGCGCATCGTGCGGGTGGAGGGAACGCCGGCAGAACGAGGACGCCACATAGGAAGCCAGCTGGGCGATCTCATCGAGCGCTCCCTCTCCTTCCACCAGCGCTACCTGGGGCGCCGCGGGTTGAACCCCACCGATCTGGAAGATGTCTTGTCCCCGTACCTGCGAGCCGCGGCCAGGGGCCTTCCCCAGTACGTGGAGATGGTCAGAGGCCTGGCGGCAGGGGCGATGGCGTCCTTCTGGGAAGTTTTCGCAGTCAACGTTCTCGAGGAGCTGGATGTCCAGCCTGGCCCCGGTGAGGCCCTGTCGTTCCTCGAGAAGCCCAGGGGCACTGGCCCACAGATGCAGCCTCGCCCTCCCCGCCGCGCCGACCGCTGTTCGTCGTTCACGGTTTCCGGCGACGGCTTCACTCTCCTTGGGCACAACGAGCAATGGCTGGCTGGGGACCGCGGAAACATCGCCGTGGTGATCGAGGAGCCCGCAGACGGAGGCCCCCTCGTCGCCTCGCCAACGGTCGTGTGCTGCCTGCCTGCCGTGGGGATGAACGATCGCGGCGGGGCCCAGGCCATCCAGTCACTCGCCGCCTCGGACGAGCTGGTCGGCATGCCGCGGGTTCTGGTGTCCCGCCACGCTCTGGATGCGGCAGATCGAACGGATGCCGTTCGGCGGGCCACGATCTCCGGGCGGGCCGGCGGATATGCACACGTCTTCGCGTTTCGCGGCGGGGACGCCTTCACGGTCGAGACAACCTCCCGCCGTTACTCACTTCTGTCCGGCTCCGGCCCGCACACGAACCACTACCTCGATCCCGCCCTGGCCGCATTGGCTGGCGCGCCCTCGGCGGCCAGCGCCGCTCGCTACGCTCGCCTGTTGGAGCTGATCGAGGAACGCCGCCCGAACAGGCCGGAGGCCGTCATGGAGATATTGCGGGATCACGGTGGCGACGCGCATTCGATCTGCCTGCATCCGCACCAAGAGGCCGGCGAAGAGAGCGAAGCGGTCCTGTTCTCGATGGTGTGCGACGTGGAAGCGGGCCGGATGTGGGTGGCACCGGACAACCCGTGTGTCACACGATACGAGGAGATCGATCTCGGCTGGGGGGTCCAGGGCGGGTAGCAGTCTAAAGCGAGTAGCGAGCGAAGGGACATGCGGACCCCCCTGGCTCGTCGGTGACTCGCCGCAGGCACAGGGCTGAGGAGAAGAGAAGGAGAAAGAAACGATGTGGGGACGACCACTGCTGTACGAACGGCTGACCTGGCCCGAGGTCCGCCGGGCTGCCGGTGAGAACCGGGTATGCCTGATCCCCGTGGGAACCCTGGAGGATCACGGCCTGCATCTGCCAGTGGACACGGACGTCCGGATCATCACGGAGATCTGCCGGCGAGCGGCGGAGGAGGCCGCTGACGAGATCGTGCTTCTGCCCACGATCCCGCACGGCTACGACCCTCACCACATGGACTTCCCCGGACCGATCTCGATCGCCTGGGACACCTTCACGAAGTACTGCAAGGACGTGGGGACCTCACTGGCCCATCACGGGTTCACCCGGATGCTCTTCTACAACGGCCACGGTTCGAATCAGAACCTCGTGGAGATGGCGGCCCGTCTGACGATGATCGATCATCCGGAGGTGCTGGCCGCGGCTGCCTTCTACCTGGTTAGCAAGAAGGGCATCGAGGCAGTCGAGGAGATCCGCGAGTCCGGCTTTGGCGGCATGGCCCATGCCGACGAGCTGGAGACCTCGATCTACCTGGCCATCGACCCCGAGGCAGTGGACATGTCGAAGGCGGTGGACGAGCAGGGTTATCCGGCCGGCGAGAACGCCCGCCTGGAGTGGTGGGCCGATGGACCCCTCCGGCTCATGCCCTGGTGGTCGTCGTTCAGTCGGACGGGCGTCCAGGGCTCGCCGACGCTGGCCACAGCGGAGAAGGGAAAGGCGTTCCTGGAGGCTGCCGTGGCCGAATGCGTGAGCTACGTCCACGAGCTGATGGAAAAGGCACTGCCGGAGCGTAAGCCGCCGGAGGAGAGGCTTTCTTGATCCCCTCGCCGGTGGCAGGCGAGGCGTGAAATCCGTCTCGCTGTTCGGCAAGCCCGTCCCGGCCAGCTCTCCCCTTCCTTCCGAAGGATGACAGCATCAACCTGGGGGTGGTATCGCCTTACATTCCACGCCGACCCACCAGTCGAGCCGAGTGGTTCCTCCTGGCCGCTTCAGTGGCGGGGTCATATTCGCGATCGTGAGCGGCCCCTGGAACTTCTAGCGTCCCCGCAGAGATGTCGAATCGGGGAGACGCACCTCCGCCACCTGTGGCTTGCTGACGCGTCCCTCAACGTAGCCGCGGGCGGTCATCGTCAGAAACTGGTACAGCGTGCTCTCCTGGGGAGACAGCGGCCCCGGCCGGAAGCCACGGTTGGATGCTCCGCGCTGAACTGACTCGCAGGCGGCCCAGTCCTGTCGGTTGGTTAGGTCCCAGAACTCCACGGCGTAGCCGGGGTCGAACCCTTTGCGCTCCAGCGTTTCTGGCGGAAACAGCCACGAGCACTCCACCGCGGTACGGTCGACGTCGAGCGGCTCCAGACGATGTGTCATCAAGTAGTCGGGGTGGGCGCTCACCAGAAGGTTGGGAAAGATCTGGAGGTAGACGACCTGGCGGCGCTGCTGGTCATCCAGGCCTGGAAGCGTGACTCCGTCACTCTCACCGGTCAGCGACATTGTCTGGGCGTGGCCCATCAGCTCCATCGTCCCTCCCGCCCAACTCCCCTCGGGAACCAGGTCGACCCCGCTGTCGATGGGGGTCACCCGGCACAGTTCGGGATGGATGTTCGAGCAGTGATAGCACTCGTGGTAGTTCTCGGCGATCAGCTTCCAGTTCGCGGCCACTACGTAGTCATGCCCGGCCGCGACCAGCAGCCGCTCAGGCTCGTAGGGCTGCAAGACGTCGCCCAGGCCACCGACCTGCGGGGCGAAGTCCCCTGCATCCCCCGACGCGTTGACGAAGATCCAACCCAACCACTCCACGACACCGGCAGGGATCAGGGGGTGCTGGCCGCGCTCGAATCCGGGGACATTGCGCAGATTCGGGGCCCCCTTGAGCGTCCCGTCCAGGTCGTAAACCCACGCGTGGTAGGGGCATCGGATCACCCGGGCTCGAGCTGACTCTCCCACCTGAAGGAGCTCGTGGCCCCGGTGCCGGCACACATTCGAGAAGGCCCGGAGCGCGCCTGATCCATCCCGGACCAGGAGGATGCCCTCGGACCCGATGCCGAGCGCGAGCTGTTCGCCCGGCTCTGAGATTTCGTTGGAACGGCCTACGCACACCCACGATCCCTCGAAGAAGTGACGCCGCTCCCAGGCGAGGACCTCCTCGGAGACGTACGCTCCGGCAGGAAGCGTTCGGCTGAACCCGATGGGTGCCAGCACGAGCTCCAGGTCAGCGCGGTCGAGAGGACAGGTCCCGCAGCTCATCGTCAGCACGACCTCCGGCCAGAACGCTACCAGGAGAGGTCCCGGTCCAGATATACGGGCTCGCCCTCGACCAGCGTCATGACGACCTTTGCCAGGCCGATCTGGTGTGGATCGACCTCGAACAGATCCCGATCGATCACGACGAGGTCGGCGAGCTTGCCCACCCTCGATCGTGCCCGTTCGGTCGTCGAGATGATTCGCGAAGGCGGACCCCGCCGTCAATGCCTTCAGCGCTTGTTCCAGCGAGAGCCGCTCGTGGGGCAGGAAAGGTTCGCCATCCTCCTTGCCGTGAGGGAGGCGAGTGACCGCCACCTCGATCTCTTTGAGCGGATCCGGAGTGGTGACCGGCCAGTCACTGCCCATGGCAGGCGTCCGCCGGCACGGACGATGCTGGCGAAGGGGTATTGCCAGCCAGTCCGCTCCTCGCCGAGGTATGGGACGCACAGGTCGTGCGTCTGCCGGTCCATGCAGGCCCGAAACGGTTGGGCTTTCGCCATGACTCCAAGGCTGGCGAAGCGAGGCACGTCGTCCGGGTGCACCACCTGGATGTGAGCGACGTGGTGCCTTCCATCGGTCGTACCGTTGGCCCCGAGAGCGCAGGTGCGACTGCGCCATCAGAAGGGCGGATTCGAGTTCGTCCTGCGAAGGACAGGCACCAGCCCGGCCACCAGTTGCATGGCCCCTTCATGGAGGATCCCGAAGGGAGTCTCTCTCTCGATCCTACCGTCGGGAGGATCGGGTGCGTCGCGGGTGAGACCGGCCATCTCCAGGGCTCTGGTGTGTCACCCAGGCGCCATGGCCATCCCGGTTGGGAAGGTAGACCGGACGGTCCGGCACGACTTCATCGAGCAGCGAGCGATGGGGGGTTCCCGGGGGAAAGTCCGCGAGCGACCAACCTCCCCCCTGGATCCATGGGACGGCACGATGTCCCTCCGCGTAGCCTCGGACCGCGTCGACATAGGCATCCTTGCCAGCAAGGTCATGCAGCGAGCAACGGGACATGACCAGGCCGCCGCCGTCTGGATGGATGTGGGCGTCCTGAAAGCCTGGAACCACCGTTCGGCCCTCGAGCGGGGCGACCCGGGTGCCAGGTCCTATCCATCCGTCGACCTCCTGATGCGAACCAACGGCAACGATGCGGCCGGCTCGGAGGGCAACTGCCTCGGCCCGTGAGGCCGATCGACCGGCCGTGTGGATCCGAGCCTCGGTAAGGACGAGATCTGCCGGACCGTCCACCGCGTTCATTTTCGCGGCGCTCACGCCACGCGTGCTCCGACCATCCCCAGGGCGAGCAACACGATCCCTGCGGCCATGGCCCGAAGGGCCGCTTCCGGCGCATGGCGGAGCACCGATTCGTCCAGAGGCACCTCGACTCCATCCTCCAGGCGCATGCGCCCCTCGACCGCGACGACGGTTCGGCGAAGCCGGCGAACTGGAGTCGAAAGACGGCGCTGGGCAGCTGACAGGACCAGACAGGCCAGTGTCACGGGGATCACCGGCCACCGAAAGGTCCCGCCCTGAGCGAAGAACCCCGTCGCACAGGGAAAGGCGCCACAGGAGACGGCGAACCACGACCCCTACGGCGAGGAAGAACCCAACGATGCTGGCCACCAGCCTCGCAGTGGAGAAGTGGGGGGCCACGGCCGCCCCGATGGCCACGTACGACAGGTGCCAGGCCGTGTAGGGCGGGTGGAGCAGGGTCAGGTAGTCGCGCCAGCCGCCCGGCTTGAGCGCGTAGAACGCCGGCCGGTCATCCCCACCCATCGGACCCTCGCTTCGACCCCTTCGGATCGTCGAGGAGCCAAGGGGTCCGCAGCTGCCTCGCTTCGCTCGTTGCCGCTTCCCCCTTGGATCCCCAGATCACGATGCCGCCCCCGAGACTCATCGGTCGGGCTTGAACGTCGGACAAGCCTGCCGCCCGCCACATCATCAGCTGATCCCCCAGCGGATATCTCTCATAGAACTTCGAGATGCTCGGGCCGAGGAATCGGCCCACGTCGTACCACGACCTCGAGACGAGTCGCCCAGCCAGAGGCATGACCCCGCGCGTATACAGGCGCCAGGCAGCCCGCCACACAGCGTGAGGTGGGACATGGAACTCCAGGCTGGCCAGCGTCCCGCCCACCCGCAGCACCCGGGCCAGCTCGACCAGCGTCGAGGCCGCATCGTCCACGTATCGAAGCAGGTAGGTGAACGTGACCGCGTCGAAGGTGCTCTCGGGGAAGGGCAGGCGCTCTCCATGTCCGAGGACGAACCTGATCCGGCGGTCCAGATCCTGACGACTCGCTCTCTCGATCGCACCCCGAATCATCGGTTCGCTCTGGTCCAGGCCGACGATCCCGGCGCCCGTCCACTGAGAGAGCTCGATGGCCACCGCGCCCGTACCTGTAGCCACATCGAGCACCCGGCCTCCGGCCGGGACGGAGACTCGAGAGACCATGAACCGCCGCCACCTGGGGTCCTGACCGAAGGAAAGGAACGCCCCCATCCGGTCGTAGGTCCGCGGCAGCCCGGAGAACATCTCTCGTGCCTGCCTGGATCGGGCAGAGCGCTCCGTCTGTACCCCGTACATGGCGGGGAGCCTACCCCGTCCGGTCGGATGCCACCTCCTCTCGGATGCGGCTAGGATGGGGGTCCAGGAGGGTAGCAGCAACGAGCGAAGCGAGGCAGCTGCGGACCCCATGGCGTCGAGCGATCCGCGACCAAGCGGGTCGCGGACGGAGGTGAAGGAACAGGATTTACCCCGTCGTGAGGTGGCCCGCCGGGGTTCACAGTTCCTGCGCGCGGAGGTGCAGAAGATGGCACAGAGAGTTCGGATCACCTACGCCACGATGTCGGCCGACAACGAGGAGCTCCAGGCCGACTACGAACGTGGAATCGAGACTGCCAAGTCCTGGCTCGGACAGAAGCACCCCTTCTACGTGAACGGTGAGGCCCGGGACGGGGATGGCTACGACGAGGAGCGCTCTCCGGTCGACCGGGACATCCTGATCGGCTACTTCGGCAGAGCCACCAAGCAAGACACCCGGGACGCGATCAGCGCCGCCAAGAGATTCTTCCCCAAATGGTCGGGGACGCCCTGGCAGGACAGGGTCCAGATCATGCGCCGAGTCGCCGACGTGATCTCCGATCACGTCTACGAGTTCGCCGCGCTGATGGCCATCGAGGTCGGGAAGAGCCGGCTCGAAGCCCTCGGTGACGTGGAGGAGACGGCCGACCTCATCCGCTACTACTGCAAGCAGATGGAGGACAACCAGGGCTTCGACTTCCAGATGGGCGCGCTCTCGGAGAAGGAGCACAACCGCAGCGTCATGCGTCCGTACGGCGTGTGGGCCGTCATCAGTCCGTTCAACTTCCCGATGGCTCTGGCCGGCGGGCCGGTCGGCGGGGCCCTGGTCGCCGGCAACTGCGTCGTGCTCAAGCCATCCCACCAGGGTTACTTCACGGCGCTGAAGATGTATGAAGC
>WNGE01001118.1_pt1 | contig 35089 bp, 38 predicted proteins | sample 5400651 | NCBI WGS metagenome assembly WNGE01 (sample SAMN13153370, study PRJNA577476) | soil metagenome | isolation source: 60 cm soil or saprolite under grassland replicate 2 | place: USA:California | collected 2016-06-15
GTGGACGGCCTCCGCAACGCGGAGCAGGTTGTCGCCGGGATGCGTGGTCGCCGGCGCGTCCTCGGTCACGTGCCGACCCTAACCGGCTGTAAGTCTCATGGCCAGCGCTTCGCGATGCGATGCCGGCGCCAGGCTTGGCAGCTGATCGGGGACGGTGTGGCGAACGTGATCTGCACCACTGGCGCCTTCTCGCGCTGCGCTCCGAAGGAGACGTCAAGTCCTGTGAACTTCGAGGCCCGTAGGACGCGGCCGGATTTCTAACCCTCCACGGGGAACGGATCCAGCAACAGAAACGTGGGCTGCTGTTGGAGCAGTCCGCCGATACGTGCTATGCACGTCCGGTGACGGGAACCCGCTGAAGAACGTGTTTGCACTGGTCGGCCGGGAGGCTGAGCTCGCGCGCGTCGACGTGTTCCTGGCTGGGGTTGGGTCCGGGTCTCCGCAGTCGCTGCTGATCGAGGGGGAGCCGGGCGTCGGCAAGACGGCGCTCTGGAGCGAGGGACTCTCGTCGGCGCGGGTGCGGGGCTACCGGACACTCGTGGCGCGGCCGGTGGAGATCGAGGCTGCGTTGTCGTTCGCGGGCCTCGTCGATTTGTTGGAGCCTGTACTGGAGGAGACCCTGCCGGGCCTGCCGGAGCCGCAGCGGCGGGCACTCGAGATCGCTCTGCTGTTGCGGCCGGCAGACGTAGCGCCCGACCGGCGCGCGCTCGCGACCGGGTTTCTCAATGTGCTGCGGACGCTTGCCGCCGGTTCGCCGCTGATCGTCGCGGTCGACGACGAGCAGTGGCTCGATTCGTCGTCGGCCGCCGTCGTGGCGTTCGCGGCACGCCGTTTGCAGGCGGAGCGCGTGGCCTTCCTGCTCTCGCGGAGGATCGACGGAGCCGGCGGCTCGCGAGAGTTGGACTCGGCCCTCGTCGGCCGCGTCGAACATCTTTGCCCTGCCCCGCTCAGCCTGGGCGCTGTGCACCGGCTGCTCCAGCTGCGCTTTGGTCGCGCGTTCTCGCGCCCGCTCGTGCGTCGGCTACCAGACGCAGGTGGTCGAGCTCGACGCGGGAGGCGTCCGCTTCACCCACCCGCTGCTTGGCTCGGTCGTCTACGCCGACGCCGGTGCCTCGAGCCGCAAGAAGCTCCACCTGCGTCTTGCCGATGTCGTCGACGACCCGGAGGAGTCGGCGCGCCATCTCGCTCTCGCGACAGACCGACCCGATAGCAGCGTCGCGGCGAGGCTGGACGGGGCGGCAGAGACGGTGCGTGCCCGGGGTGCGCCTGATCACGCGGCGGAGCTTCTGATGCGCGCCATCGAGCTGACCCCTGGGGAGACGCGCACCTGCATAGACGCTGCCTCACGGCCGCGGACTGCTGGACAGATGCAGGCGACGCAGCGCACGCGGTTCCACTGCTCGAACGCGCGATCGCAGTCTCCCGTCCGGGGAGCGAGCGGGCGGAAGCGCTCGCGCGCCTGGGCTGGATCCGCTGTCGTAACGCCGGCTACCGAGACGGCAGCGTTCTGTTCGAGGATGCCGCCGCGGAAGCGGCAACGGAGCCGATGGTGCGCATCTCGATCGAGAAGGGACTCGCGTGGGCCGATCAGATGCTCGGCGACCTCGCCGCGGCGGAGACGCACCTGCGGAAGGCTTCCGCCCTGGCGGAACGGATCGGCGAGCCCACGGTCACGGCCGAGAGTCTGGCCGACCTCGCGTTCATCGAGATGCTGAGAGGCCGACCGCAGTTCAGCGAGACGATGAGCCGGGCGCTGAGCCTGGACGGCGCGCAGACGGCGAACCTCGGGCGTGCGCGTTGGCTCGACGTACGCGCGCGTTGGCTCAATGCGCTGGTGCTGGCGTGGACCGACGAACTCGACGCATCGCGGACCAGTTTGCTCCGACTGCGCTCGGAGGCGATCGAATCGGGTCACGAGCACGTCCTTCCCTACCTGCTGAACTGGCTTGGACGCGTCGAATGCTTCGCAGGCGACTGGCGCGGCGGCCTCGCGTATGCGGTCGAGGCGCACGATGCCTCCCTTCAGGCTGGGCTCGAAGTCGAACGTCCGTACACGCTGGCGACGATCGCGCTTGCCCAGGCGCACCTCGGGAAGGTCGATGACGCCACAGATGCGATCTCCGCCGGCCTGGATCTAGCGCAACGCATGAGGTAGTGCCGGCGCAGCTCGAGCTCCTCGCTGCGAAAGGGTTCCTCGAGCTGTCACTCGGACTGGCGGAGGACGCGCACGCGACGCTCGCCGATCTTGCCGACCAGGCCCGCGCCGCCGGGTTCGCGCAACCAGCGGTCCAGCGCTTTCACCCCGACCTGGTCGAAGCCGCGACCGACCTGGGAGAACTCGAGGCAGCGAACCGTTATCTCCGCGAACTGAGGGACTGCGCAGCGGCGTTGAACAGCCCCTGGGCGCGAGCGCTGAGCGCCCGGTGCACAGGCTTGGTCGTCGCCGCCGACGGCGATCAGCAAACAGCACTCGAGTGGCTCGAGCAGGCACTCGTCGAGCACGAACGACTGCCAAACGCCTTCGAGCGTGCAAGGACCCTTCTTCAGCGCGGGATCGTGCTCAGACGGGTGAAACGGAAGCGTGACGCTCGCAACTCGATCCAAGCTGCGCTCGAGATCTTCACACAGCATGACGCGCGACTCTGGGCGGAACGAGCCCAGACCGAGCTGGCTCGCATCAGCGGCAGCAGCCCGAGTGCAAGCAACGAGCTGAGTGAGACGGAACGGCAGATCGCGACGCTTGTCGGCGCGGGCCGCGCAAACAAGCAGGTCGCCACCGAGCTTCACGTAACGGTGCGCACTGTCGAGTCGAACCTCACCCGCATCTACAAGAAGCTTGGAATCAGCTCGCGCAGCCAACTCGCCGCCCGGATGCACAACCCGAGCGCTAGGCCGCTGGAGGGCGTTCAGCGAGACGGGTCGCGGCGCCACGCAGTGTGGGTTTCCGGGATTTCGCCGGCGAAGGCTCAGCCCTAGGTTCGAACGGACGTGATCGACGCGTCCCATCCAACCAAGGGAGCACTCGTGCACAGAACCACCATTCTCGCAACGTTTTTGGCGGCCCTCGTGCTGACGACGGCCGCAATTGCAAGCACCGTCCCCGGCGCAAACATCGCGCGCGCCGAGGTCGGCCCCTACACCACTCCGCACACAGGCGTCGTAGCCGACGCAGGCGTCTCGGCCCACGCCCAAGTGATCAGCACCCCGAGCGGCCGCACCGTCCTCCGCGTCACAGCCGAAGGGCTTGCCCCCGGCGGCAGCTACGCGGTCCACGTCCACGACGGCGCCTCCACCGACTATCTCGGCCACTATCGCTACGACCCGGCTGCGCCGAGCTCCCGCGAGAACGAGATCTGGCTCGACCTCGATGCGAACGCGGCCGGCCAGGCAGCCGACCAGGTTCGGGTCGCAGCCTTTGACCTCGACCAGTCGCTCTCGCTCGTCATCCACCAGCACTCGAACCCCGATGTCGGGCCCGGCGCCGGGCCTCCCGGGCCACGGATCGCCTGCGGAAACCTCGAGCTCATCAGGTGACCCCCGACCAGCCGACGCAGACAAGGGCGTACGTGGTTGAGCAGTACCTGCCACGTGCGGCGGCCGCCGAGGCGGAGGGCTCGGTCGCCGCACTGCGGGCCGCGTCGCTGACGGTCGAGGGGCTCCCGGCGCGCCTCGCCTGCTCGCTGCTCATCGGCGACGACGACCTCTTCCTCCATGTCTTGGTGGCGTCCTCCCTGGAGGCCGCCACCAAGACCGCCGAGGCGGCAGGGATCACGCCCGAGCGAGTCATGACCGTAACTGCCTGGTTTCTCCCTGACCTGCCCCAGCCCAACGGAAGGACGAACCGATGCACAAGCAAAACGGAAACCGACCTCTGAGCCGCAAACGAGTCCTCGCCGCGCTCGCGCTCGGGCTCACTAGCGCCGGCCTGATGATGATGCCGACGCTGCTCGTCGCACGCGACGAGACCGCCACCCACGCCCAACTGCACGTCGGATCCTCCGCAGCCGTGATGACGATCGCGGCCATCGTCGCGCTCGTCTGGCGCACGACTCGTCGCCGCAGTGAGTCGCTTGCGAGAACCGCACTGCTCTCCACGCTCTCCCTGCTCGCCGTCTCGCAGCTGACAGAGTCCGGCGGCGCCTACGCCTGGAAGTCGGACGGAGTGACACTCCAGTCGCCGACCCTGCACGTCGTGCATACCGCAGCGGCCCTCACCGGGGCGGTCGCCCTGTTCGCCGTCGCTGCCGCGGCGGTCGCCGCGCTCGCGACGCTGGCACTGCGCGTGGCGCCGCTCCTGCGCGCCGGCACAACCATGCTGCTGCTGGCACTTGCGCTAGGCGTCGCCACGGGATCGGCCACAGCCAGCAGCATCGTCTACGTCAAGTCGCACAGCATCTGGGTCGTCACACCGAACGGGAAGCACCCGACGAAGCTGAGCTCGGGCGGCCGCAAGTTCGCCTCGCCCTCGCAGGCCGACAACGGCACGGTCGTGGCGCTGAGCGACGACAACCACCTCTACCGCTTCTCACGCGCGGCCGGCAACTCGGCAAGCCGATCGCTACCTGGCTGGGACTCGGCGGCGGCCAGGGCTTCGCCGGCCCTTACCGCGTCCGCGTCTCTCCCGACGGCACCAAGGTCGCGTTCACCGTTCTCCACTCGCAGGGTCTCGACCAGGTCACCGGCACCTCCCGGATCGAAGGCATCACGAGCTACTCCTATGTCAATCGCTACACGCCGCCCGCCGTGCTCGGCCTCGTCAAGGGCTGGGACAACCCGGCCTGGATCGACAACCGGCACACGATGATGTTCAACCCCGGTGCCGACAGCTTCCCCGACGGCGTCAACGTCGCCTACCACGAACTCGGCTACGCCGACCCGAGCGCGGCCGACGACATGCACCACGCCTACACCTGGTTCGACGACCCGGCCGCCTCCTACATCGTCTTCGGCGACATCACCCGCAGAGGCGACAAGCTCGCCGTCGGAGAAGACGGCTTCGCCGCCACCCGCACGATCCGCCTCTACTCGCTCGGCGCCCGTCCTCCCTACAAGGACGACGCCCCCACCTACCAATGTCGGCTCGGGAACCCACCCGGCGCGGGCTACGAATCGGTCAGCTGGTCACCCGACGGACAGTCGCTCGCCTATCAGGCCGGCGGCAACATCTACACGGTCCACGTTGGCGCGATCGCCGGCGGATGCAGCAGCCTCGGCAAGCCGCAGCTCCTGGTTGCGGGCGGCACCTCGCCCTCCTGGGGGCCGAGATGAACTCGATCCTCGCGGGCAGGCCCGCCGCGCTCGCCGTCTCCGCCGTCGGGCTCGCACTCATCTCGCTCACGGCGGCTTCGGCGCCGTCGACCTCGTCAGCCCGTGGGTCCTCCACGAAGGCACCCAGGTCACCGTCGTCGGCTACGGCACCCTCGCCGGGCTGGTGATCCCGATCGGCCTGCTCACCCAGACCCGCTCACCCGAAAAGCACGCCGCCGGCCTGCAACAGGTCGCGGCCGCAGCCGTCGCCTTTCTCCTCGCCGGAGCGCTTGCAGGCGAACAACCGCTGCTCGCCGCGGCGGCAGTGGTCACGGTCGCAACCGCTGCCCTCGCGGCGCTCCATCCCAGGCGTCGCGCGCTCGTGAGCCTGCCCGCCCGGCCGTCGCTGCCGCTGCTCGCCCTCGCCGTCGTGGCATGCGCGCCCGGATCCCAATACGCCCTGCACATGGCCTTCAACCAGCGCAACGGCGTCCTGCCCGCCGACGCCCACCTGGGCCTCCAGCATTGGGCTGCGCTTTCGGCAGCAGCGCTTGCGGCGCTCTTCGCGGCGCTGCTCGCCTCGCTTCGCACCGGCGGCTTCGCGATCCCAGGATTCACCGCAGCGGCCGCCGTCTTCGCCTGGGCGCTCGCCTGCCTCGCCTACCCCCACAGCGCAGGCGCCCTCAGCCCGACCTGGGCCGGGCTCTCAATCGTCTGGGCAATCACCTTCGCCCTAACGACCGTGCGCGAACAGGAGCGATTGCAAACCGACCGGTCGGTATGATAGAGTGGCCCAATCGACAGCACACCTCCCACCGGCACGCGACAGCGGCGCGCCGAACGGACGCGGCTTCGCATTCTCGAAGCCGCGTCCGCGGCATTCGCCGAGCATGGCTATGACGGCGTCTCGCTGAACGAGCTGATCCGCAGGAGCGAGCTCACCAAGGGCGCGTTTTATTTCCATTTCGCCTCGCGCGATCTGCTGGCGCTGGCAGCATTCCGGCACAAGCAGGAACAACTCGTCGCACAGCTCCTCGAGGCAGTCAGTCAGGAGGCACCGCCGCTCGAGCGCCTGGCGGCGCTGCTCCGCGAGCGGGCACGGCTACTTGAACGCGACCCGAGCCTGTTCGTCGTCGTCCGACTCGGCATCGAGCTGACCGTGCGCCACGGGGCCGACTCGGAATACGCGAGCTTCTCAGAGCTTCCGCTCGCGCTGTTCGAGCAGATCGTGCGCGAGGGCCAACAGCGGGGCGAGGTGCGGCCCGACCTCGACCCGCGTCGCGCGGCCGAGACGATCTTCGCCGGCGTCCTCGGGATCGACCAAGCCGCCCTCCTCCTGCCGAGCAAGCTCGACATCGCCAAGCGGACCGAATGGCTGCTCGACCTACTCATTCCCGGCCTGCGCGCAGTGCCGTCGACCAGACGCAAACATAAGGAGACCCGATGACGACGACCACTAACCGGCCTCAACCCCTGCTTCAGCTCGGCGGCTCGACCGTCACCGAGCATCTGGGCGGCGAACAGACCGATGGCCCGGTCGCGCTGCTCGAGTTCCGGATCGAGCCCGGCTACCCGGTCCCGCCGGTCCACATCCACGAGCACGAGGACGAGATCACCTACGTGCTCGAGGGAGCACTCGAAGTCACGATCGGCGAGGAAACCACCGCCGTTTGCCCGGGGCAGTCGATCTTCAAGCCCCGCGGTATCCCGCACGCCTTCGCGATCGCCGGCGATCGACCCGTCCGCTTCCTCGAAACGATCACGCCCGCCGGGTTCGAACGCTACTTCCGTGCAATGGCCGAAACGCTCCGAGCCAGCGGCAGCATCGATCGCGGCGTCGCCGACCAGTTGATGGCCGAATACGGCCTCCGCAACGCAGGCTAGAAAGTTGATCGCTTGCTCGGACGAGATCCGACGCCGCGACCGCCTCGGTGGGCTCATCCACGAGTACTACAGAGCCGCCGCTTGAAGCCCGACACCAATAATGGCGCCCTTCACGGAGAACTGCGGCGCTCGAAACGCACGGATTCCGCCACAGCTTCGACCACTCCGGCTTGGTGTGGCAAGTTGCCGGACTCGAACGGCTGACTCGTCCTTGGCGGGTTGAGGCCTGTGTGATGATCGTCGAGATGAAGCGGGTCGAGGTGAGTCTTCTCGGTCGGTTCGAGGTGCGGGTCGACGACGATCCCGTGCCGGCGGCCGCGTGGACTCACGGGCGGGCCAGGGATCTCGTGAAGCTGCTGGCGCTCGCGCCGAGGCACCGTTTGCCACGCGATCGCGTACTGGATGCGCTGTGGCCCCGGCTCGGCGTCGACGCGGCGATGGCGAATCTCCACAAGGCTGCTCACCACGGCCGCCGCACGCTTGGTCACGCGGGCGGCGTCGTGCTGCGCGGCGGCCTGGTGATGCTGGCGCCCGAGGCGCGCGTGGAGACCGATGTCGAGCGGTTCGAGGCATCGTCCGACCCCGAGCTCTATGACGGAGACCTGCTTCCCGGGGACCCCTATGCGCCCTGGGCTGAGGAGCGGAGACGCACGCTTCGCGCTCGCTACCTGGAAGCTCTCCGTACGGTCGGCCGTTGGGAGGTGCTGGCGGAAGAGGATCCCGCCGACGAGCAGGCCCAGCTCGCCGTGATGCGCGCGCGGTTCGCGGCGGGCGACCGGCCCGGTGCACTTCACGCCTTCGACCGGCTGAACGCTGCGCTGGAGGCGCTCGGACTCAGGCCGGGCATCGAGACGCTCACTCTGCACGGGCGAATCGCCGGCGGCGCAGCTTTCGACAAGGCGCTGGCCGCCGTCGAGCTCGAACTCGCGGAGGCGCCAGTGGCCGAGCGCGCCGACCTGCTCGCGACGCGCGCCGACCTGCTGATGGCGACCGCGGACCGGGGTGCCGCGGCGGCGTACGCCGAGGCCGCTTCGGCGGCAGGCCCGGAGGGCATGGCGCTGCGAATCCGTCAGGCCTGGGCGCAGCTGGCTGGAGGAGACGCGAATGCGGCGCGGGCCACGCTCGCCCCTCTCGCGCCCGAATCGGACCGTGAGCTCGCGGCCCACCTTCTCGCGCAGGCGGCAGCCGCCTGGTACAGCGGGGACGCGGCCGAAGCAGGTCGGAGCGCTTCTGAGGCCCAGTCGCTGTCGGTCAGGACCGGGCTCGCGCGCGAAGCTCGCATGGCGGTGCAGATCCAGGCGATGGTCGCGCACAGCACCGGCGACTGGTCGACCGCGCTGCGCACCGACCTGGACAGCTCGCTCCTTGCTCCCGACCTGGCGGACACCTTGTTCGACGGTCACCTGTGCATCGCGGAGTTCGCACTGACGAGCGGGGAGCCGCTCGAGCGCGTTCGCACCTCCGCGGAGGAGCTTCACGCGAGTGCGGTCCGCTCGGGGGCGCGTCGGGCGCATGTGTTTGCGGCGACCTTGCTCGGCGAGGTCGCGCTCGTCACCGGACTGACCGAAGACGCCGACACGCGCCTCCGTGAGGCGGTGCGGCTGAGCCGCGAGATCAGCGCCGTCTCCGCCGAGGCGCTCGCCACCTTCCGGCTCGGAGAAGCTGCGCGCGCGCGTGGCCATGTGGCTGAAGGGGACACGCTGCTCGGCGATGCCCTCGTCATCTCCCGCTGGTCGCCGATGAGCGGCCACCTGCTGCCGCTCGGGTACGCCGCGCTCCTTCGTGCGAGTGACGACTTCGAGCTCGGGCTGCAGCGCCTGGAGGATGCTGGGGCGTACCTTCGCGGGCAGGAACTCGTCTGCGGCTCCTGCGGGATGGTGTTTAGCCTGGCCGCCGCCATCACAGCCTCGCGTGCCCGGCGACTGGAACAGGCGGCTGTGTTTCTCTCCGAGGCAGAGAAAGCGGCAGTCTTGTGGCGAGGCGGCCCCTGGCCAGCCGCATTCGACGAGGCTCGTGGCGAGCTCGCCTCGGCCTCCGGCGACCACGCCGAGGCGCAGGCACGGCTGCGAGCGGCAGCCGACGCATTCGCCCGCGACGGGCGGAAGCTCGACGCAGAGCGCGTCGAGATGAGACTCGCCAGCGTCGCCTGAGCGTCGCCGGGAAGGTCTCGGGAAGGTCGCGTGCCTACTGTCGCGCGAAACCACCACCACCCCGAGGAGTCATGACGCCTATGAACACGTACGCAATCTTTCGCCGCAACGGCTGGCGCACGCCCGAGGATCTCGAAACGGCCGCGCTGCGCTCGAAGCAGGTCGGCGACGAGCAGATGCCGGACGACGTCCGGTGGATCCGCAGCTACGTGCTCCTCGAGGAGAACGGCTCACTCGGAACCGTCTGCATCTACCTCGCGAACGACGAGCAGGCGATCCACAGCCACGCCGGCGCGGCCGATCTCCCGATCGACGAGATCCGCCCGGTGGCAGACACGGTCGTCATTCGCCCGGATCCCGAGCCTGCGACGACCTAAGACCCAAACCGGATCGATCGAAGAGAGGAGACGTACTCAATGTCCACAGCGAACCAGCCGGCTCCGGCCATCAACATGAATAAGGCCCTTTGGGAAAAAGGCGACTTCACCCGCATCGCGGGGACCATGCGAGAAAGCGGGGAAGCCCTCGTGGCCACATTGGCGATCACCGACGGACTCGAGGTCCTCGACCTCGGGTGCGGCGACGGAACGACCGCCGTGCCAGCCGCGAGGCTCGGCGCGCAGGTCCTCGGAGTCGACATCGCCAGCAACCTCGTCGCGGCGGGCAACGCCCGCGCACGAAGCCTCGGCCTGACCAACTGCAGGTTCCAGGAAGGCGACGCATCCGACCTGAACGACATCCACGACGACAGCTTCGACCTCGTCGTCAGCATCTTCGGCGCGATGTTCGCCCCCAGGCCCGCGGACGTGGCGAAGGAGGTCGTGCGCGTGACTCGGCCGGGGGGCCGGATCGTGATGGGGAACTGGATCCCCGGCGATCCGACCCTCGTCGCTCAGATCCTGAGGATCAGCTCCGCCTACTCTCCGCCGCCCCCGGACGGGTTCATCAGCCCGATGACCTGGGGCGTCGAAGAGAACGTGATCGAGCGGTTCGGCGGCGCGGGAGTGCCGGAAGAGAAGGTCTCGTTCGAGCGGGAGACATACACGTTTACCTTCCCGGGCACGCCATCAGAGCTTCTCGGCGTCTTCAGGGCGTACTACGGGCCCAGCATGAACGCGTACGAAGCCGCAGCAGCCAGCGGCCGCGAGGCCGAGCTCCACGCCGAGCTGGACGCCCTCTTCAACGAACAGAACGAGGGCGCGAGCGACGATGTCACCTCCATCCCTGCGACCTTCCTGCGCGTGACCGTCGCTGTCTGACACAACCACTCAGGATCGCCTGTGGGGTGCCAAAATTCGGTGCCCGCCCCGAGAAGTCCCATTTTTGGCACCCCACAGGGCGTCTACGATCGCGCCGTGGGACGCGACGAGCAGCGCCACGTCAGGCTTGAGAACTGGGCGGCGATGGCCAGCGGCTGGGAGCGCACGCGGGAGGAACGGGAGAAGATCGCCGCGCCCGTGACCGAGTGGCTCGTCCGCGAGCTCGCGCCGAAGCCCGGCGACACGGTGCTCGAGCTCGCGGCCGGTCAGGGCGACCCCGGATTCGAGATTGCGCCAATCCTTGGCGAGAGTGGTCGCCTGATCTCGAGCGACTTCAGCCCGGCGATGGCCGAAATCGCCCACCGTCGAAGCGCCGAGCTCGGTCTGACGAATGTCGAGCACCGCATCATGGACGCCGAACGGATCGAGCTCCCGGACAATTCGGTCGACGGCGTCCTCTGCCGCTGGGGCTACATGCTCATGCCGGATCCGGCAGCAGCCCTCACCGAGACGAGGCGCGTGCTCCGCTCCGGCGGACGGCTCTCTTTGTCGGTCTGGTCGAGCGGAGGCCGCAACCCCTGGATCTCCGTCGCCGGTCGCATCCTCGTCGCGCACGGACACATGCGGCCCCCAGAGCCGGGCGAACCGGGAATGTTCGTGCTCGGCGACGAGGAGCTACTGGGCCGGCTGGTCGAGAACGCCGGGTTCGCGAACGTGCGGATGGAGGACGTGCCGGTCCACAACGACTATCCGAGCGTGGACGAGTACGTCCGCCGGTCGAGCGAGATGGGGGGCATGTTCTCGAGAGCCTGGGCGGAGGCGCCCGAGGAGGAGCAAGAGCGAATGAAGGAAGAGTTTCGCAAGGCATTTGCACCGTTCGCCGCCGACGGCGGCTACAAGCTGCCGGGCGTCTCACTCTGCGTCGTCGCAAGCTGAGCCGCAAAGGGCGCAGAGCGCACCTCGTAGGGTCAGCGAGCAGAGTCTCCCAGCGGGCGCAACCGGTGGGAATCGGTCAGGCCCGCACGCGTCGGGTCAGCTCGGCCAGCTCGCGGTTGAAGCGCTCCGGCTCCTCCAGGTGGGGCGCATGGCCGACACCGTCGTACCAGGAGGCCTCGGCCGTCGGGCAGGTAGCGAGGATGTGTTCGGCCATCGCCGGCAGCACGACCGAGTCCATGCGGCCCTGCGTGACGAGCACCGGCACCTCGAGAGCACGCAGGACGTCGTCGTCGTCGATCTCGCGGGCCGCGAGACCGGCACGGATAGGCGCCGGCACGACGACGTTCCAGCACATCGCCGTCTCGACGTCGTCGTCCGATACCGGCTTCACCAGGCACGCCTTGACGAACGAGCGCATGGCCCGGATGTTCGTCGGAAGGTCGTCCGCTGTCGCATCGACGAAATGGTCGAGAAAACCAGGGCCGATCAGCGTGCCGAAGGCCGCCTCGCCGAGCCTGGTGACGCCCTCGACGAAGTTGATCGCGGTGATTCGATCCTGTCCATAGATGCGCACGTAGTCGCTGATGACGAATGCGCCGTACGACCAGCCGACGAGCACCGGGCGGTCGAGACGCAGCTCGTCGATTATCGCCGCCATGTCGTCGGCCCAGAGATTGCCGGCGGTGTAGTTCTCGGGCTCGAGCGGGGCCTCGGACATGCCGTGACCGCGGAGGTCGTATGCGACGAGCCGGCACTCGTCGGCCAGCGAGCTCTCGTACTGCTTTGCCCAGCAGAGGTGGTTCTGCGACCAGCCGTGGATGAACAGGATCGCCGGTCCCTCGGGCTTCCCCCACTCGCGGACGTGCAGCCGCAGGCCGCCGCCTCCCCGAACCGTGTATGTCTTCATCGAAACCGTCACCCCGTGGCCCGCGACGGGCTCTGTCACTGCTTCCATCTCTCGCCTCCTCGTGTTCGTCGAACCCGAGGGATCGTCGCCGGCGAGAAGCGCGAGCGCATCGGGCGGAGGGCCTTATCTTCTGCAGCCGAGCGCCGTATCTTCCAGTCTCGGGATGCCTACGAGCGCATTCGTCGGACGCGTTGGCGAGCTCGGAGAGCTCGGGCGCGCGCTCGACGCGACGCGGGCGGGGAACGGTGCGACCATCCTCGTCTCCGGAGAAGCGGGCATCGGGAAGACCCGGCTGGCGGCCGAGCTCGCGAGACGCGCCGGCGACGCCGGTTTCGAGGTCCTCGTCGGGCGTGCGATCGATCTCGTCGGTACGGAGCTGCCGTTCCAGCCGTTCGTCGAGGCTCTGCGAGCGCTCAGCGAGCCTCGGGAGGCCGCTGACCGCATGCAAGGCTCGCAGCTGCGGGTGTTCGAGGACACGCTCGCTCTGCTCACGGACCGAGCGGCTTCCGTACCCGTGCTGGTCGTGCTCGAGGACCTGCACTGGGCCGACACGTCTTCCCTCGACCTCCTCGTCTTCCTCGCGCACAACGTCGACCACCGGCGGGCTCTGCTGCTCGCGACCTATCGCGCGGACGAGCTCTCCTCCGCGGAACGTATGCGCCGGCTCGCTGACGGCGTCCGGCGCTCGGGCTCGGCGCTCGTGCTCGAGCTCGGGCCGCTCGAAGACAAGGAGTTGACGGCGCTGCTCGCGGCCCGCACCGACTCTCCCCTACCTGCAGGGCTGACGGACACGATCCTCGCCCGCTCCGAGGGAAACCCCTTCTTCGCCGAGGAGCTGCTTGCGGCCGTGGGCGACGAGCGCGGTGATCTCCCGCGTGGTCTGCGCGAACTGCTGCTACAGCGATTCGCCCGGCTCGACGGTCGGACGCAGAGCCTGTTGCAAGTGGCGTCGGCCGTTGGGCGCGACGTCGGATACCGGCTCCTCTGCGCTGTCGCGGGTCTCCGCGAGCGCGACGTGCGAGAGTCGCTGCGCCTGACGGTCGACCACCGCGTCCTCGTCGCCGAGCAGGCGACGAACAGCTTCCGTTTCCGCCACGCGCTCCTCGCAGAGGCGATCTACTCGACGATCCTCCCCGGCGAGCGCGAGGAGCTGCACGCACGGCTCGCGGACGAGCTCGCGCGCAGCGCGGCGACGACTCCAGCCGAGCTCGCACCCCACTGGGCGGCGGCGGGTCGCAGCGGAGAGGCACTCGCCGCGTCGGTCGAAGCGGCGCGCCAGGCGGAGGACGTCTTCGGCTTGGCGGAGGCTCTCGCCCACCTCGAGCGGGCGCTCGCTTTGTGGGACGCAGTGCCCGATGCGCCCGAGCTCGCACGGCTCGACCTCGCCGAGCTCTGCGCCTGGGCAGCGGCACTCGCCAGCCAAACGGGCCGAGCGCCGCGCGCGGTCGAGCTCACACAGAGGGCGATCGAGCTGGTCCCGGAGGACGACCCGCTGCACGCGGCGCGGCTCTACGACCGGCTCGGCCACTACCTGCACGAGAGCGGAAGGACCGACGCTGCTCTCTCCGCATTCGAGCGCATGGTCGAGCTCGTGCCGGCGCAGCCTCCCTCAGTGGAGCGCGCCCAGGCTCTCGCGGCGCTCGCGCGCGGGTTGATGCTCGCGTGGCGCTTCGACGAGTCGCTCGCGACCTGCGAGCAAGCGCTCGAGCTCGCCCGCGGGGTCGGCGCGCACGCGGTGGAGCTCCGGGCGCTCGCGGACCTCGGCAGGGATCTCTCGTACGTCGGCCGCACAGACGATGGCGTCGGGCTCATCGGGCGGGCTCTCGGGCTCGCTGAGGAGACAGGCGATCCCCCAGCGGTTCTGCAGGCGTACATCTCGCTCACCGACGTGCTGACGATGCTGGGTAGGCCCCGGGAGTCGGCACGGGTCGGAGAGCGAGGGCTCGAGGTCGTCAAGCCGTACGGAATCGACATCACGGTGCTCCTTGCGAACTGGATCGAGGCCCTCATCGCGATCGGAGAGTGGGACGAGGCAGACAGGGTCAGCGCGACTGCGCTCCGCGCCATCACCGCCAACTTCCCCTACATGCTCCTCATGCTCCGCGCCGACCTCGAGCTCGGGCGCGGCGACTTCGACGCCGCGCGATCACATCTCGAAGCCGCGCTCGCGACGCTGCGCGAGGACCGCGGGCAGGGGATCTACGACGTCTACTTCGCAGAGCTCGCCCTTTGGGAGCGGCGCTGGACGGAGGTCGACCAGGCGGTGCACGACGGCCTGGCGAGGGCGAGCTCGCCGCGAGCCGCCCAGCTGCACGTCTGGTTCTGCGCGAAAGGGCTCCGTGCACATGCGGAGCTGGCAGCGCTCGCGCGCGCCCGGCGCGATGCGGGTGCCGTCCGTACCTGGCTCGCCCGGGCGCGGAAGCTCAGCACCGTCGCTCGACGCGCCGCGGACGAGGCGTCGGTGGTCACGCCGAACACCCGCGGTTGGCACGCCCTCGCCGAGGCCGAGTACGAGCGCGCCCGCGGCCTCGTAAGGCCCGATCTGTGGTCGGAGGCCGCGGCTATTTGGGATGGGCTCGAACGCCCGCCCCTCGCGGCCTACTGCCGCTGGCGGCAGGCCGAGGCGCTCGTCGCCGCAGGCGCGGCGCGCGCGGAGGCAAGCGTGCCGCTCAGGGCGGCATATTCGGTCGCGACTCGGATAGGAGCGAAGCCGCTTGCTCGGGAGCTCGAGCTGCTCGCCCAGCGTGCGCGGCTCGAGCTCGCCTCGCCGTACGCCGCGCCGTCCGATGGAAAGCGTGTCCTGGAGGAGACTCTCGGCCTGACGCCGCGGGAGGCCGAGGTGCTCACGCTCGTGGCCCGCGGCTACACCAACCGGGAGATCGCCAACGCGCTCGTGATCAGCGTGAAGACCGCGAGCGTCCACGTCTCGCACATCCTGCGCAAGCTCGCCGCGCCAAACCGGCGCGAAGCCGCCGCAATCGCGCACCGCCTTGCCCTGGGCGCGGCGACGGGCCAGCCGAGCAGGACGCCCGACCCGTAGCTCGGTCGAAGCTCCGTCGGGCGATGCAGCGGGTCGAAATCGCGGCGTTTGCTCGCACGATGGGCGGCGTTACGAGAGTTGGGGACAGGTTTTGGGACTAATTGCGGGCTGCTTGGGCCGAGTAGTTCGTCGCGATGTGATCGGCCCGCAATAGATAAGGAGAAGCTGGACCCTCGTCCGTACTCCGAACCGGCCGAGAGCACTCTCGCGCACACGACGCTTTCTATAACGAGGCAGCTATCTGTGCGTCTCACTCAGGCGCTCGAGTTCCCGTTTCGGCCATTCGGTGTCGAGGGTGAAGCCGCGCGTCTCGTTCCACTCGAGGATCGACCGCCATGCCTCGATCGCATCGGCGACTCTCCCTTCGCGCTCGAGCAAGAAGGCGCTGCTGTAGAGCGCACCGATGTCGTTCGGGTCGAGGTCGAGTGCGTCGGCCCAGTCGGCGAGCGCACCGTCCGGGTCGCCGGTTGCCGCCTTCAGCTCGCCCCGGTCGGCGATCAGCTTCGCGTCGTCGGCTGCGATGGCGAGCCCCGCCTCGATGATCGCGGTCGCCTTCTCGTAGCTGCGTGCGAGCAGGTAGGCGCTGGCAAGGAAACGATGTTCGCGTAGATCGTCGGGCGCGGCCGCGAGGCGTTTCTCGCAGAGCGCGACCGCCCGTTCCGGCTCGCGCAGGCCCGAGTAGGCGCTGATCAGCTGGTAGACGGGCTTGTCGGCGTGCGGGTCGAGCTCGATCGCTTGCTCATACTGTTCGACCGCCTGCCGGAGCTCATTTCGGCCGTGGCACTCGAGCAGGTAGCCGTACTGCAGCAACACATCCGCGTCAGGCCTCTCGGCGAGGGCGCGTTCGAACAGCGGCTTTGCCGCGAGGAAGTCGTGCTCGTTGCCGAGCGCCTCGTAGCTCTCGAGCAGCTGCCGCTTATCCATGTGAATTCCCGCCGCTCTCGACACAGCAAAGCGCGCCATTCCGAGAGGAGATCGCCGGCGTCCAAGGGTTCGAGCCGCACACCGGCCGGGCCGCGCGCAAGGCGGGCCGCGGAAGCCGGTGAGCTAGAGACGCAGGCTCATCGGGGCCGACGATACCAGCAGGGCGATCCAACCGCGCGTGGCCGTGGTTCCCATACGGTGACCAGGGTGAACGAGGCGCCTCTCAGCGGCGGACGGGTCACCCACGGGATTGTCCGCGTCGGGCATACGGTGCGGCGGCCGCGACAGCGGAACGCAGTGCTCGTCCGCGCATTGCTCGGTCGATTCGACCAGCTCGGCCTCCAGCTGGCGCCGCGCTACCTCGGTGTCGACGGGGAAGGCCGAGAGATCTTGAGCTACCTGGAGGGCGAGGTGCCCGAAGAGCTGGACGCCGGCTTCAGCGACGCGACAATCGCAGAAGCGGCGCGCCTGATCCGTCGCTTCCACGACGCGACCGCCGGATCGCCTCTGGCCGAGAGTGGCGAGGTTGTGTGCCACGGCGACCTCTCCCCCTGCAACACCGTCTTCCGCGCGGGCGTTCCGGTCGCGCTGATCGACTTCGACCACGCGGCTCCGGGGAATCGGCTCGACGATCTCGGCTATGCGCTCTTTCTCTGGCTGAACCTCGGCACCGACGGCCCCTGCCCGTCCGAGCAGGCCCGCCGGATCAGCGTCTTCTGCGACGCGTACGGCGTTCCAGCCGGCGCGGGGACCGTTGCTGCGGTCAGCTCAGCGGTCGCCGTGAACATCGAACGGCTGCGCGCAGATGGCCGGCTTGCGGACCTCGCCTGGTGGCAAGCCCAGCACGACTGGCTCGCAGCGCATTGCGACGAGCTCGCCGGGAGTTAGATGCGACCGGCCGTTCACGCTTACGCCGGCCGCACGCCAGTCCTCGGCGAGCAGGTCGCATTGCCGACGACGCGGACGGCGCGGCAGGCCCTTCCTTTCGCGACCGGGCTAGCACTGCGACGCAGCGGCAGTGAGGGCCTCCTCGCGCGACTTGAATTGGCGCATCTCGATCGCTTTGCCGTCGCGGAAACGGATCACCGTCGCGGGTTCGTCCGGCCAGTCCGGTCGGTCGACCGTGTGCGAGACCGAGACGAGGACACGTCGAGCAGCTCTTCGAGGGCTGAGAGATCGCCGTCCTGCCAGGCTTGCAAGCCGACACGGGCCTTCTCCATCAACTCAGCGTTCATCGGTCAGCTCCGCTCGCTTGCGCGTGACGCTCAGCCGTCAGCATCCTCTGCGCGTTCCCGTTTCCACTCGGCCGCGAGGTCGGGGTGGTTGCGCTTCCACTCCGCTAGGGCCGTGTTCTTGTGGTGGATGCCGAAATGGCGGGCCGGGAACCACCATTTGACCGCCCGGCCGATCGAGGTCCGCCTGCACCAGCAATCCGGATCGCAGGCGCACTCACGGCCATGCGGGTTGTGGAGCCGGTGAAGAAGCGTGTGCGCCACGACGAAGACTCTAGCCCCGGTAGTTCGTATCAAGTCCCGCTGATATGATCGCCCATCTGATGAGTGCGTCTGCGCCGTTCCGTCTGCCTGACGCTCCGGCCGAGACCGACCTCGTCGCGAAGTATTTCCGCGGCCTCGGCGACCCGATCCGGCTGCGAATTCTCGAACTGTTACGAACTGAGGGCGAGTTGACCGTCGGCCAGCTCGTCGAGCGGCTCGAGATCGCGCAGCCGAAGGTGTCGAACCATCTCGCCTGTCTGCGCTGGTGCGGCTTCATCGAGGCACGCCGCGAGCACCGCACCGTGTTCAACAAGATCAGCGACAAGCGCGTGGTTCGGATGCTCGACCTTGGGCACGCGCTCCTTGCCGACAACGCCGAGCACGTCGCCGCCTGCTGCCGGATCGAGGAACGTCCGTGAGCAAGCCGCTCGTCGAGGTTCTGACCTTCGAGGGCTGCCCGCATGCGGAGCCGGCGCTCGAGCTCGTCAGGCGCGTGATCGCCGAGAGTGGCAGCGGCGCGAGGGTGTGTCGTGTCGATGTCCCCGACTCCGAAGCAGCGGCTGCGCAGCGCTTTCTCGGCTCGCCGACGATCCGCGTCAACGGCCGCGACATCGAGCCCGATGTCGCGGAGCGTGCCGAGTACGTCCTCTCCTGTCGCATCTACCGCACCAACGCCGGCATCACAGGCGAGCCGGACGAGCGGTGGCTGCGCGAGGCGCTGAGCGCCATCAAGTGAACGCGGTGCCGGTCTCGGTCGCGCTGGTCGCCGGAGGCCTGGCCGTTGTCAACCCCTGCGGCTTCCCGCTGCTGCCCGCCTTCCTCTCCTTCTACCTCGGCGCCGACGAACACCAGCTGCCGCGCGCGCCGACCCGGATCCTGCAAGGACTCTTGGTCGGCGCACTCGTCAGCATCGGCTTCCTCGGCCTGTTCGCCCTCGCGAGCCTGCCGATCAGCTTCGGCGTCGTCATCGTCGCCCGCGCCATCCCCTGGGCCGGACTCGCAACCGGAGCGCTGCTTGCACTCGCCGGCCTGCTCGCGCTTAGCGGCCGCCGGATCGCGCTGCCCGTGCACCTGCACATCCCGGTCAAACGGGAACGACGACTCGGAGCGATGCTCCTGTTCGGGGTCGGCTACGGCGCCGCCTCACTCGGCTGCACGCTCCCGCTCTTCCTCACCCTGATCGCCGCCTCCAGCGGCGCCGATCGGCTGACCGTCTTTGCCGCGTACGCAGCCGGCACTGCGGTCGTCTTGATGGCCCTGAGCGTGCTCGTCGCACTCGCACGCGAAGGCGTCGCGCGCGCGGTGCGTCCGATGCTCCCCTACATGAGTCAGCTTGCCGGACTGCTGCTCGTGATCGCGGGCGGCTACCTCGTCTACTTCTGGGCGCGGCTTCGGTTCGGGAACACCGCGACCGTCGCCGACGACCCGATCGTCAGCTTCGCAATCGGCTTCAGCGGCCACATCCGCAACTTCGCCGACGGCCGCGGCTCCACCCTTGTCGCCGCGGCGGGCGCGCTCGTGCTGATCGCGCTCCTCAGCGCCCTGCTGCGATGGCGCCGACAGACGAGCAGCGCCCGTCTGGTGGGCGAGTGATCCGCGTCGCCGTGATCGCGCTCCTCGCGGCCATGGCGGTGAGCACGACCGGCTGCGGAGGCGGCTCGGGCAAAACGTCGACTACCTCGAAGCAGAGGCTCACCGACCTGCACAACATCAGCCAGCTGCAAACCGCGTTCAAGACGGCGTCGGATCAGCCGCGGCTGATCGTGCTCGTCAGCCCCACTTGAAGCGTCTGCCTCCTGGGGGCCAGTTGGGTCCGCACGCACATCCTGGACGCCCACCCGAACGCGAAGCTGACCGTCTTCGCGATCTGGCTGCCAATGCTCGCCGGCGACTCCCGCTCCGCCTGGGACAGCAACGTGCTCAACGATCCACGCGTCGTCGAGTTCTGGGACGGCAACCGGATCGCCGGCAAATGGTTCGCCGACAAGCAACTCGGCGGCCTCGGCGCACCCGGCGACATCGTCTGGGACGCCTACTACGCCTTCCCGAGCAGATCCACCTGGAAGGGCGAACCGAGTGGCCTGCTCGCGGCCGGCAGCGACATCATCGACAATGTCTCCGGCCTCGAGAACAACTTGGTTCCGCTCCTAGGTTAGGAGCAGGCGAACGGGTTTGTGGAGCTTTCGCGTCGCCGCAGCCGTCCGTGATGGCCTCGCCGGACACGCCTAGCCTTCGCTTGTGACGGCCCCTCATCGAGCAGATCGTCACCCGACGACCAGTAAAATGGGACGACACAAAAGCAAAGGAGCGGCACGTCCACAACATGAATAAGAGCTCCCCGCAGAAGGTTGAGTCTCCCTCTCGGCTGATAGACGCAAGGATCAAAGAACTGGGCGACTGGCGGGGCAAGACCCTCTCCAGGCTTCGCGCCCTGATCAAACAGGCCGACCCGGAAGTGGTCGAGGAGTGGAAGTGGAGAAAGCCTTCTCATCCAGGAGTTCCGGTGTGGTCTCACCAAGGTCCGATCTGCACCGGCGAGACGTACAAGAGCGTCGTGAAACTCACATTCTTCAAGGGGGCCTCGCTGAAGGACCCTTCGGGACTCTTCAACTCGAGCCTCGAAGGCAACACCCGGCGCGCAATCGACTTCCACGAGGACGATGAAATCGATGAGAAGGCTTTCGCGACCCTCATTCGAGCTGCCGTTAGCCTGAACGAGTCCTCGTCCCGCTAGGCGGAACTCTCTGAGCTGCTCGAGACTGCTCAGGTGAAAACTCTGCCGCACTGAGGGCCCTTGAGGATGCTGCCGTCGGAAGCGTGGATACGTCCCGCCAGACGCGGTAGATGAACCGGCGACAGCTCTCGAAGACCTCGAAGCGCTTTCTGCCGATCCTTCTCTGCTTCTCGGAGACAACGAGAGAGAGAAGGTGCAGGACATCGTCGACCGCGCGACGGTCGTGCTGGAGAGCATGAACCGGGACAAGTGGGCGGAGGGCCGCCGCGTGCGTTGTTGCAGAACAACGTTGAGCTTGGTAGAACACGCCATCACGCAGAGCGGAGTTGGCAGCACCCTCGCCAGCGTTCCGCGCCGGGCGGACGCTGGGACTCAGCTCGCGGAAGTCGGAACGACGATTCGCCGTGTCCGCCGCGAGCTCGGCCTCTCCCTGCGCGACGTCGGCCGTGCCACCGGCTTCTCCATCAGCTTCCTGTCGCTCGTCGAGCGCGGTCGCTCGTCGATCTCACTCACGTCCCTGCACACGCTCGCGGTCGCCCTCGGCGTCGACATGCGCGTGTTCTTCCCCGCGCAGCCCGAGACGGTGGCGGGAGCGCACGTGAGCCGCGCCGGAGACACACGCCTGCCGATCCGCGGCGCGCACACATACCGGCTGCTGGGCGCGACCGGCTTCGACCGTGCGCTCGAGCCGCTGCTCGTCACCATCGCACCCGGCGATGCGGGCGATCCGCGAGACGACTACGCCCACGAGGGCGAGGAGTTCGCGTACGTCCTCTCGGGCGCGCTCGTCTTCACCGTCGACGGCGTCGAGCACCAGCTCGGGGCGGGCGACGGCATCCACTACCAGTCGACGGTCCCGCATCTCGTCCGGAACGAGGAAGCCGCGCCGGCCGAGGTGCTCTGGGTTCTCACGCCGCGACTGTTCTGAAAGGAGGAGGAATGAGCGAAAGCTCGGAGCAGGCCGCCTGGGAGAAGCAATTCACCCGGCGCGACGTCCTGCTCAAGGGCGCTGCCGCGGGCGGCGCGCTGGCGGCATCAGGTGTGCTAGCACGCGCTGCGTCCGCGCGGCCGACGGCGGCCTGGCTCGCCGCGAGCCGCGCTGCGACGGCGACGCTCTTCGTCGCCAACCACGGCGACATGCAGAACCTCGACCCGTACACCTCGAGTGCAGACACGGTCACGGGCGACATCCTCACGAACCTCTACTCGATCCCGGTCACGTTCAAGCTCGACGGGACGCGCGGCGGCGCGCGGTTCGCACAGTCGACGCAGTTCCGCGGCCAGGTCGCGTCGGCCTGGAAGCTCAGCAAGGACAAGAAGCAGGTCGTGTTCACTATCCGCAACGGGATCAAGTTCCCCGACGGAAGCCCGATCGACGCGAACGCGGTGAAGTTCAGCCTCGACCGCTGTTTCGACGTCAAGGCCGTGGGCTCGTTCCTGTTCTCGATGGTCGGCGTCAGCGACAAGAGCCAGATCGACGTCCTCGACGACCACAACATCCGCTTCACCCTGCCCAAGCCGACGAGTCTGCTGTTCGGGAACATGGCGATGTTCTACGGCTCCGCGCTCATGAACCCGGCGACCGTGAAGGCGCACGCGACGACCGCTGACCCGACGGCGCAGGGCTGGCTGAAGACGCACACCGCGGAGTCGGGCCCGTATACGCTGAAGGACTGGAGCGTCGGCTCCGGCTGGACGCTCGAGGCGAACCCGAACTTCTGGGAGCCTGTCCTGTCGAAGACGGTCCAGTTCCAGGTGATTCCGGACGCGCAGCAGCGCGAGCTGCTGATCAAGTCGGGCAAGGTCGACCTCGCGCTTGGCATCCCGCTCAAGGACGTGCCGTCGCTGAAGAAGGATCCGAACCTGAACGTCGTCTCGCTGCCGACGCGCGCCGTCGCGTTCGCCGGCTTCGACGTGACGGCGAAGCCGTTCGACAACAAGCTCGTGCGCCAGGCTGTCCTGTACGCCGTCCCGTACGCGACGATCATGCGGGAAGTCCTGAAGGGGCAGGGCGTGCAGCTGAAGAGCCCGATCCCGGCGGGAACGCCGGACAGCGACTTCGGCTACTGGCACTACAACACCAACGTGGCCAAGGCGAAGTCGCTACTCAGGCAGGCCGGCTATCCGAACGGGTTCTCGACGCAGCTCGACATCCAGACCGGAAACCCGGTCGACGAGCAAACCGCCACGTGGATCCAGCAAGGGCTCCAGAAGGCCGGGATCAACGTCTCGATCAACAAGCAGCCGTCAGCCGCGTTCACCGCACAGCTGCAGGCGAAGAAGCACCCGTTCTGGTTCTCGTCCACGTCGTGGATCTCGATCAACAACGACCCGCTGTACCACCTGTACTGGCTCTTCGCGCAGGACTGCTGCACCTACGGCAAGTACGTGAACCCGAAGGTCAAGGGTCTCGTCGACAAGTGGGTGAACGCGCCCCTGAACGACAAGGGCCGCATCGCGGCCGTTCGCCAGGCGCAGAAGATCATTGTCGACGACGCGCCGTGGGTCTTCCTCTTCCAGACGCCGCAGATCTACGTGACGCGAAAGAACGTGAAAGGGCTCGTCTTCTACCCAACGGACCTCTTCCTCCGCTACCAGTACTTCCGAAAGACGTGACAGCGCGAGCGGCAGGATGAAGCTCGGCTTCTACGCGGGCCGGCGCATCCTGCTGCTCGTCCCAGTCCTGCTCGGGGTCACGTTCATCACGTTCGCGCTGACGCGGATCATCCCCGGCGACCCGATCGCGCTGCTCGCGGGGCCGTACGTCAGCGATGCACGCAAGGCCGAGATCAGGCATGCCTACCACCTCGACCAGCCGTTCTACGTCCAGTACGGCCACTACGTCACCGACCTCGTCCACGGCGACCTCGGGACGTCGATCGTCTCCGGGCAGTCGATCTCGAGCGAGCTCTCGCGCCGCTTCACCGCGACGTTCGAGCTGACGACGACGGCGCTCCTCTTCTCGATCCTAGTCGGCGTGCCGCTCGGGATCCTCGCCGCGCTCAAGCGCAACGGCTGGGTCGACGGGATCTCGCGCATCGTCGGCATCGCCGGCATCTCGATACCCGTGTTCTGGTCCGGGCTGATGCTGTCGCTGCTCCTCTTCTACAAGTGGAAGGTCGCGTCGCCGCCCTTCGGGCGGATCGACCCGCAGGTCGGTGCGCCGCAGCACATCACCGGGCTGTACCTCGTCGACTCGCTCCTGACCGGCAACTGGGCCGCATTCCGCGCCGCCTTCGCCGCGATCTGGCTGCCTGCGTTCGTGCTCGGCTTCTCGGTGATGGCGCCGATCATGCGCATCGCGCGCCAGGGGATGATCGAGGCGCTCGAGTCGCCGCCGACGACGGCGCTGCGCGCGCTCGGCGCGCGGCCGTCGAGCATCGTGCTGAGACACGCGCTGAAGAACGCGATGCTGCCCGTCGTGACGATGATCGCCATCGTCTACGGCTACCTGCTCGGCGGCTCGGTGCTCGTCGAGACGATCTTCTCGTGGCCCGGCATGGGGCTGTACGTCTACAACTCGATCTCGTCGAGCGACTTCCCCGCGGTCCAGGGGTTCATCCTCTACGCCACGACGATGTACGTCGTCGTCTTCCTCCTGCTCGACCTCGTCTACCTCGCGCTCGACCCGCGGGTGAAGTACTGATGCTCGAGGTCGAGCTCCCGCGCCTCCGAGAGGAACGACCGCTCGCGATCGGCTGGCGCCGGCTGCGCAGCAACCCGGTCACGCTCGCCGGCCTCGTGATCGTCCTGTTCGTCACGCTGCTTGCGGTCGTCGCGCCACTCGTCGCGCCGTACGGGCCGCAGGATGGGAACGCGGACGCGACCCTGCAACCGCCGTCGCTGTCGCATCTCTTCGGCACCGACTCGACCGGCTTCGACATCTTCTCCCGCACGATCTACGCCGCGCGTGTCGACCTCGCGATCGCGTTCGGCGCCGTCGGCATCGCACTCGTCGTCGGCTGCATCGTCGGTGCCGTCGCGGGCTTCCTCGGGCGCGCCGTCGACGAGGTCGTGATGCGGCTGATGGACATGCTGTCCGCATTCCCGAGCTTCATCCTCGCGCTCGGCGTGGTCGCGGCGCTCGGGCCGAGCCTGCCGAACCTCATCTTCGCGATCGCGCTCGTCAACGTGCCGGTCTACGCGCGCCTGCTGCGGTCGCGCGTGCTCACCGTGAAGGAGGCGCAGTACGTGCGCGCCGCGAAGGCGCTCGGCTTCTCGCGGGTACGCACGCTCCTCGTGCACGTGCTGCCGAACTCGTGGGCGCCGATCTTCGTCCAGTCGACGCTCCAGGCCGGCTACGCGATCCTCGAGGCCGCCGGGCTCTCGTTCATCGGTCTCGGCATCCGCGTGCCAGAGGCCGAGTGGGGCGTGATGATCAACATGGGGCTGCAGTACATCGTCTCGGGCCAGTGGTGGATCACCTTCTTCCCGGGGATGGCGATTGCGCTGTGCGTGATGGGCTTCAACCTGATCGGCGACGGGCTCCAGGACGTGCTCGACCCGAGGCGGCGATGACGAGCGGACCGCTGTTGCAGGTGCGCGGGCTGCAGACGTGGTTCGACGACGCGAAGGTGCTGGACGGCCTCGACCTCGACGTCGGGCGTGGCGAGATCCTCGGTCTCGTCGGCGAGTCGGGATCCGGCAAGTCCGTCACGGCGTACTCGATCCTCGGGCTCGTGCGGCCGCCCGGCCGGATCGTGGGCGGCGAGGTGCTCCTCGACGGACGCGATCTCGTCCCGCTGCGCGAGCGGCAGCTGCGCGACGTGCGCGGCAGCGAGATCTCGATGATCTTCCAGGACCCGCGCGGGTTCCTCGATCCGGTCTGCCGCGTCGGCTCGGTGCTGCGCGAGATCTACCGGACGCACGAGGGCGGCTCCCGCCGCGAGGCGAGGGAGCGGGCGCTCGAGCTCCTGCGCGCGGTCGGCCTGCCCGCGCCGGAGCGGGTCTATCGCGCGTACCCGCACGAGCTCTCGGGCGGCATGGCGCAGCGCGCGATGATCGCGCTCGCGCTCGCCTGTTCGCCGAAGCTGCTCATCGCCGACGAGCCGACGACGGCCCTCGACGTCACGATCCAGATCCAGATCATCCGCCTGCTCGCAGGGCTGCGCGAGCGGCTCGGGCTGACGATCCTGCTCATCACGCACAACCTCAGCGTCGTCGCCGAGGTCTGCGACCGCGTCGCGGTCATGTACGCGGGCGAGATCGTCGAGAGCGGGCCTGCGCTCGAGATCTTCGAGCGGCCGCGCCACCCGTACACCGTCGGCCTGCTCGGCGCGCGGCCGCGGATCGGCGCGGTGAAGGACCGGCTCGCCGACATCCCGGGCCGCGTCCCCGACCTGCAGCACGTCCCGCCCGGCTGCCGGTTCGAGCCGCGCTGCTTCCTGGCCGACGAGCGCTGCCGACGCGAGAAGCCGGAGCTGCGGGCGCTCGCGGAGGATCACCGCTCACGTTGCCACTACGCCGAGCAGCTGCGCGAGGATGCGGCGTGATCCTGCGTCTCGAGGACCTCACGAAGCACTACCGGGTCCGGGTTGGAGGGCGGCGAGCGCTGCTGCACGCGGTGGACGGTGTCTCGCTCGAGATCCGGCCGGGCGAGACCGTCGCGCTCGTCGGCGAGAGCGGCAGCGGCAAGTCGACGACCGCGCTCTGCACGTTGCGGCTCGAGGAGCCGACGTCGGGCCGCGTCACGTTCGAGGGCAATGAGCTGACGGCGCTCTCGCAGGAAGAGCTGCGCGCACACCGCCGCCGGATCCAGATCGTCTTCCAGGACCCAACCGAGTCCCTGAACCCACGGCGGTCGGTCGGCGCCACGATCGCGGAGCCGCTCGAGGTGCACGGCGCCACGAGCTCGGCCGCAAGACGGCGCGCGGCGGAGCTGCTCGAGCTCGTCGGGCTGCAGCCCGACCACGCACGCCGCTACCCGCACCAGCTCTCGGGTGGCCAGCGGCAGCGCGTCTGCATCGCCCGCGCGCTCGCGACCGACCCGAAGCTGCTCGTGCTCGACGAGCCGACCTCGGCGCTCGACGTCTCCGTCCAGGCCCAGATCCTCAACCTGCTCGCCGAGTTGCAGCGCGAGATCGACCTCACGTACCTCTTCATCACGCACGATCTCGCGATCGTGCGCCATCTCGCCGACCGGGTGCTCGTCATGTACGCCGGCCAGATCGTCGAGTCGGCTCCGACGGCCGAGCTGTTCGACCGTCCGCTGCACCCGTACACGCGCGCGCTGCTCGACGCGGTGCCGGTCGACTCGCCCGCCGAGCGGCGGACGCGCCCGACGCCGCGCGGCGAGCCGTACTCGCCGCTCGATCCGCCGCCGGGATGCCGCTTCGCCGGCCGGTGCCGGTGGGCGGCCGAGGAGTGCGAGGCGCCGGTCGGGCTCCGCGACGCGGACGCGGGCCACACCGTCCGGTGCGTCGGCTGGTTCAGCGGCCGGGTGCCCGAGCCTCAGTCGGAGGCGGTCGCGCGATGAACGAGCTCGTACACGCGGGGCACCGGCGGCTCGACGAGCAGCTCCTCGAGCGCCGGCTGCATCCGCTCGCGCACCGGGCTCTCGAGCCAGCGGTCGTAGGCCGCCGCGCTCTCCCACGTCGCGGTGACGAGCAGCTCGTCCGAGTCGGTGACGTGCAGCTCGGCGTCGACGAACCCGGGCACGGCGCTCGCCTCGCGCAGGACGCGGAGCCGCTCGAACAGCGCGACCACGTCGTCGCGGCGACCCGGCCGCCCACGAAGTACCAGGACGCTTCGCACCATGGAGGAGGACTATGACCAACCGCAGCACGCTCGTACAGGACGCAATGACGTCGGACGGGGTCGACGCACTGCTCGTTGCGGCGCCGCCGAACCTCGCGTATATCTGCGGGTTCCGCCCCAACCCGCACGAGCGGCTGATCGCGCTCGTCCTGCCGCGCGACGGGGAGCCGCGGCTCGTATGCCCCTCGCTCGAGGAAGAGGCGGCGCGCGCAGCGGGCGCGGAGTTGCTCGTCTGGCGGGACGAGCAGGGACCCGCGGACGCGCTTGCGCGTGCACTCGCCGGGAAGGGACCGCGCATCGGGATCGAGAAGCAGTACCTCACCGTCGCAAACGCCGAGCTCGCGGCGGCAGCCGCGCCCGGTGCGGCCTTCGTGGGCTGCGACGAGCTGATCGGCCGCCTGCGCGCCGTGAAGTCGGAGGACGAGATCGCCGCGCACCGGCGCGCGGCTTCCGTCGTCGATCGCGTCGTCGTCCGCATGGCCGAGGCCGCGGCGCCCGGCGTCACCGAGGCCGACCTCGCCGCCGAGTGCGCACGGCAGCTGCGTGCCGAAGGGGGCGACCTGCTGCCGTTCGAGCCGCTGATCCTGACGGGCCCTCACTCCGCCCTGCCGCACGGTGAGCCCGGGCGAACACCGCTCGCCGAGGGCGACCTGCTGATCATCGACATCGGCGTCTCGGTCGACGGCTACTGCGCCGACATCACGCGTACGCTCGTCGTCGCCGCAGAGCCGGACGACAGGCAGCGCAAGGTCCTCGAGATCGTGCGTGCCGCCGAGCGGGCGGGCATCGACGCCGCGCGTGCGGGGGTGCCGGCGCGCGAGGTCGACGAGGCCGCGCGCGGCGTGATCGCCGACGCCGGCTACGGGCCGAGGTTCATCCACCGGACCGGCCACGGGCTCGGGCTCGAGGTGCACGAGCCGCCGTACCTGACGGCGGCGAACGCCAAGCCGCTCGCGGCCGGCAACGTCGTTACGGTCGAGCCCGGCATCTACATCGAGGGCTGGGGCGGCGTCCGCATCGAGGACGACGTCGTGATCCGCGAGGGCGCCGCGGAGGTGCTGACGGCTGCTCCAATCGGGGTGTCGGCATGAGCGGCAATCTGACTTCAGTCACGTTGCGGCCGTTCCGGAACGACTGCAACCAGGCTAAAGCCTGGTTGCTCGAGGGACCGGCGTGATCCGCGCCGCCACCGACGTCGGCGGCACCTTCACCGACCTCGTCTACTTCTTCACCTATCCCGCGACCGGCGCGCAGGAGATCGTCACGGCGAAGTCCGACACGACGCCGCCCGACTTCGAGCGTGGCGTGATGGACGTGCTCTCGAAGAGCGGCGTCTCGCTCGAGGAGATCGCGTACCTCGCGCACGGTACGACGCTCGTGATCAACGCGCTGACCGAGCGCAAGGGCGTGGTGACCGGGCTGATCACGACCGAGGGGTTCCGCGACGTGCTCGAGATCGCCCGCGGCAACCGGCCCGACTACTTCAACCTCCACTACGTCAAGCCGCCGCCGTTCGTGCCGCGGCGCCTCCGCCGAGAGGTGCCCGGGCGCCTAACGCAGTTCGGTGACGAGCGGCGCGCACTCGACCTCACCGGCGTCCGGCAGATCGTCGACGACTTTCGCACCGAGGGTGTGGAGGCGGTGGCGATCTGCCTGCTCCACTCCTACGCCGACCCGCGTCATGAGCGGGCGGTGCTCGCGCGCGTCCGCGAGCTCTGGCCGGAGGTGTCGGTCGTCGCGTCGCACCAGATCACGCGCGAGTGGCGGGAGTACGAGCGCACGAGCACGACGGTTCTCTCCGCATACATCCAGCCGGTCGCAGAGCGCTACCTCACCCGGCTCGCCGGCGAGGTGCGCGAACGCGGCTTCGACGGGCAGCTCTACATCATGCAGTCCAACTGCGGCGTCGACTCGGTCGAGAAGACGAGCGAGATCCCGATCACGATGGTCGAGTCGGGGCCGGCAAGCGGGTTCTGGGGCGCCGCGGAGCTGGGCCGGCTTATCGGCGAGTCGAACGTGCTCGCGCTCGACATCGGCGGGACGACGGCGAAGTGCTCGCTGATCGAGGGCGGGCACGTGAAGATCGTCTCGGACTACTGGATCGAGCGCAGCCGCCTGTCGTCCGGCTACCCGGTCATGGTGCCCGTCGTCGACCTCGTCGAGATCGGGCAGGGAGGCGGAAGCATCGCGTGGGTGGACGACTTCGCGAAGCTCCACGTCGGCCCGCGGTCCGCGGGCGCGGTGCCCGGCCCCGCGGCGTACGGACGCGGCGGGACCGAGGCGACGACGACGGACGCGAACCTCGCGCTCGGCCGCATCAACCCCGACTACTTCTGCGGCGGCGAGATCACCGCCGACATGGCGGCGGTCGACGGCGCGCTCGGTGCGGTGGCCGGGAAGCTCGGCGTCGACAGGACCGAGGCCGCGCGCGGGATCGTCCGCATCGCGAACAACAACATGATCAACGCGCTAAAGCTCGTCTCGCTGAACCGCGGCTACGACCCGCGCGACTTCACGCTCGTCGCGTTCGGCGGGGGCGGAGGCATGCACGCCGTTGCGCTCGCCGCGGAGCTCGGCATCCGCAGGGCCGTGATCCCACGTGCGGCCGACGTGTTCTCCGCCTGGGGGATGCTGATGAGCGACCTGCGTCGCGACTACTTCGTCACCCGGCTGATGACGTTGAGCGAGGAGAACGCGGAGCGGCTCGCCGCGCTGCTCGGCGAGATCGAGTCCGTGGCGCTCGAGCAGTTCGCGCGCGAGGGGATCCCGGCCGAGGGCGTGCGCTTCCTCCGCCTCGGGACGTTGCGCTACGAGAACCAGGAGCACGGCGTCGAGGTGCAACTGGGGGAGGGCGACATCGGCCCGATCGCGGACGCGTTCCACACGTCGTACGAGCGCGAGTACACATACCGGCTCGACGCGCCGGTCGAGTTCGTCGCGGCGCACGTCGTCGCGATCGCGGAGGTCGGCAAGCTCGCGCCCGCGACGGTGCCGGCGACCGGGCGGAGCCTCGCCGACGCGCGCAAGGGCCGGCGGAGCGTCGACTACGCGCTCGAAGGCGTTCACGAGGCGGACATCTACGTCGGCGAGTTGCTCGAGCCCGGGATGCGCTTCGAAGGGCCTGCGATCGTCGAGACGCGGGGCAGCACGATCGTCGTCCATCCGGGGAACGAGCTGAGTGTGGACGAGTACGGCAACATGTTGATCGACGTCCAATGAGCGTCGAGGCGACCACCGACCCGATCACGCTGGAGATCATCCAGAGCTCGCTCCAGGCCGCGAGTGACGAGATGTTCGCGGCGTTCCGCAAGACGGCGATGAGCGCGATCATCTACGAGGTGCTCGACATGGGCACCGGCATCACCGACGCCGACGGCAACCTCGCGTCGTCGGGCGCCGGCATCCCAGCCTTCGTCGGCGTCCTGGACAAGGCGGTGCAGCGCATCATCGAGCTGAACGAGGGCGACATCCGGCCGGGCGACGTGTTCGCCACGAACGATCCGTACTATGGCGGCGTCACGCACCTGAACGACGTCGTGCTCGCCATGCCGGTGTTCGCGAACGGCGATCTCGTCGCGTGGACGGCGAACATCGCGCACTGGAACGACGTCGGCGGGATGGTGCCCGGCTCGATCTCGAACGAGGCGAAGGAGATCTTCCAGGAGGGGCTGCGTCTGCCGGCCGTAAAGCTCATCTCCGGGGGGAAGCCGATCGACTCGGTGATGGAGATCATGAAGGCCAACAGCCGGCTGCCGGACTTCCTCCAGGGCGACATGTGGGCGGGCATCGCGGCCGCGCGTGTCGGCGAGCGGCGCATCGTCGAGCTCGTCGCGAAGTACGGTCTCGACACCTTCACCACCGCGCTGCGCACGTTCATGGAGTACGGCGAGCGGGTGGCCTTGCGCGCCCTGCGGGGGCTGCCCAAGGGGGTGTTCAGCCTCGACGAGGAGCAGGACAGCGGCGTCGTCTACAGCGCGACCGTCGAGATCACGGACGACGAGTTCATCGTCGATCTGCGCGACAACCCCGACCAGGATCCCGGCCCGAACAACGCTTCGCGCGACGGGACGCTGATCGCGGCGCAGATGGTGTTCATGAACATCACCGGTGCGCATGCGTCGGCGAACGCCGGGCACTTCAAGCCGCTGAAGCTGCTGACCCGGTCGGGCTCCGTCTTCGACGCGCAGCCGCCGGCGGCGTTCGCGACGTACTACGAGGTCGAGATCCGCCTGTACGACGTGATCTGGCGCTGCCTCGCCTCGCACCTCGGCGACCGGCTGCCGGCCGGCAGCTTCGCGTCGGTCTGCGGCACGTTCATCGGCGGCCCGCACCCGGACACGGGGCGCCACTTCACGATCGTCGAGCCGCAGCTCGGCGGATGGGGCGGCTCCGCACACGCCGACGGCAACAACGCGATGTTCAGCGGCTTCCACGGCGACACGTTCAACTGCCCGGCCGAGGTGGCGGAGGCACGCTACGGCCTCTACGTGGAGCAGCTCGCCTTGGACGACGTCCCGGGCGGCGAAGGCGAGCGCCGGGGAGGCAAGGGAATCGTGCTCGACTACCGCGTCCGCTCGAACGGCTGCTTCTTCACCTGCGCGTACACGCGGAACAAGCAGAAGCCGTGGCCGCTGCACGGCGGCCGCGAAGGCTCGCCGAACTACGTCGAGGTGATCCTGCCCGACGGCAGCGTCGAGGAGTACGCCGTCGTGACGGCCCTCGACGTGAACGAAGGCGACGTGATCCGGATCCACACCGCGACCGGCGGCGGCTACGGCGACCCGCGTCGCCGCCCGCGCGAGCTCGTGCTCGAGGACCTGCGCAACGGCTACGTCACGGAGGAGACTGCACGCACGGTGTACGGCTTCGAGTGAGCGATCCGATAACGCTCGAGATCATCGAGAGCTCCGTGCAGGCGGCGAGCGACGAGATGTTCGCCGCGCTGCGGAAGACGGCGATGAGTGCGATCATCTACGAGGTGCTCGACATGGGCACCGGCATCACCGACGCCGAGGGCAACCTCGCGTCGTCCGGTGCCGGCATCCCGTCGTTCGTGGGCGTGCTCGACAAGGCGGTGCGGCGGATCCTCGAGCTGAACGACGAGATCCGCCCGGGCGACGTCTACGTCACGAACGATCCGTTCTACGGCGGCGTCACGCATCTGAACGACGTCGCGCTCGCGCTGCCGGTGTTCGCCGCGGGCGAGCTCGTCGCGTGGACCGCGAACATCGCGCACTGGAACGACGTCGGCGGAATGGTCCCGGGCTCCATCTCGACGGACGCGCGCGAGATCTTCCAGGAGGGGCTGCGGCTGCCCGCGGTGAAGCTGATCTCTGAGGGCGAGCCGATCCGGCCGGTACTCGAGATCATGACGTGCAACAGCCGGCTGCCGGATTTCCTCCGGGGCGACATGTGGGCGGGGATCGCGGCCGCGCGCGTCGGCGAGCGGCGCATCGTCGAGCTCGTCGCGAAGTACGGGATCGACACGTTCAGGGAGGCGCTGGGCGTCTCGATGGACCGCGGCGAGCAGCTCGCGCGACGCGCGCTCGCAGAGCTTCCGCAGGGGACGTACGCGCTCGACGAGGAGCAGGACAGCGGTGCGGTCTACCGCGTCACCGTGGAGATCGGCGGCGGCGAGCTCGTCGTCGACCTGCGCGACAACCCTGACCAGGACGCCGGGCCGAACAACGCCTCGCGCGACGCCTCCGTGATCGCGGCGCAGCTGATGCTCATGAACCTCGTTGACGCGCACGGCTCCGCGAACGCCGGCCACTTCCGATCGCTGACCGTGCTCACCCGGCTGGGCTCCGTCTTCGACGCGCAGCCGCCCGCGGCATTCGCCACCTACTACGAGGTGCGGATCCGGCTGTACGACCTGATGTTGCGCTGTCTCGCGCCGCACCTCGGCGCGCGGCTGCCGGCGGGCAGCTTCGCGTCCATCTGCGGCACGTTCATAGGCGGCCCGCACCCGGACACGGGGCGTCACTTCACGATCGTCGAGCCGCAGGTGGGGGGCTGGGGCGCATCTGCGGCGCGGGACGGCAACAGCGCGATGTTCAGCGCCGTGCACGGCTACACCTTCAACTGCCCCGCCGAGGTCGCCGAGGCGCGCTACGGCCTTTTCGTCGAGCAGCTCGCGTTGAACGAGGAGCCAGGCGGCGAGGGAGAGCACCGCGGCGGGCGCGGGATCGTCGTGGACTACCGCGTCCGCTCGGACGGATGCTTTCTCACCTGCGCGTACACACGTCACCGGCACAGGCCGTGGCCGCTGCACGGCGGCCGCGAAGGGTCGCCGAACTACATCGAGGCGATCCGCGCCGACGGCAGCGTGGAGCAACACGCCGTCGTGACTGCGCTCGAGGTGAACGAGGGCGACGTGATCCGGATCCACACCGGCAACGGCGGCGGCTACGGCGATCCACGGCGACGCGCACGCGAGCTCGTGCAGGAGGACCTGCGCAACGGGCTGATCGGCATCGTTAGTGGAGGAAGCCGAGCGCGCGCGACTCCTGATGCGTGAAAGGCGTCGTGTTGACCGGGTCGCCGAACGTGGTGCCGAGGAAGATCCCCCAGTCCGACGCGGCGGTCGTCGCACCGCTCACCTGAACGTGGCAGCCGCGACCGGGACGCGATCGCGCTCGGCGTGCATCGACCACGCCGCATTCGCCCAAAGGCTCGCGACCGCGACATGAACTGAAGTTGCTTCACCCGCCGCAGTTTTGTCTTGGTCCGGGTCTGAAGTTCGAAGTCGTGACTGTATGTCCGGCAACGCGATCCTCGCGCTCTGGACGCTGTGCTCTCTCGTCGCCGCGCAGCGCGTGGAGACACTCTCCGGTGACGAAACGCATCGGGAAAGAGGCCCGTAATAGGCTAGCCCCGCCCACGCAGACAGGAGGTGGCACGTCGATGACGGAGCACAGGATCAGCACGCAGGAGGAGTGGCAGGCGGAGCGCGACGAGCTGCTGAAGGAGGAGAAGGAGCTCACCCGCCGGGGCGACGAGCTGGCCAGGAAGAGGCGCGAGCTGCCCTGGGTCCCGGTCGAGAAGGACTACCGCTTCGAGACGGAGGGCGGCACGAAGACCCTCGCCGATCTCTTCGACGGCCGCTCCCAGCTGCTTGTCTACCACTTCATGTTCGGGCCGGCCTTCGAGGCAGGCTGCCCGGTCTGCTCCTCGATCGCGGACACGCTCGTCCCCCAGGTGCCTCACCTGAAGGCTCGGGACACCACCTTGCTGCTCGCTTCCCGCGCGCCGCTCGCGAAGCTGATCGCCTACAGGGAGCGGATGGGCTGGGGCATCGACTGGGTCTCCAGCGGCGGCAGCGACTTCAACCGCGACCTCGGCTTCCTGTACACCGAGGAGGAGTTGAAGCCGTTCCTGGAGGGCGAGATCCCGCCCACCGTCGAGCAGTACGCACGCATGTGCGGGACGGGCGTCGTGGGCTACGTCTCCGAGGGACCGGGCCTGAGCGCGTACGCGCTATCGGACGGGATCGTCTACCGGACCTACGTGTCCACCGCACGCGGCCTCGAGCCCGCGATGGCCTACTACGCCCTGCTCGACCGCACGCCGAGGGGTCGCGACGAGAGCGACACGAGGCCGCTCTGGGTGCGGCGCCACGACGAGTACGAAACGAGCTAGTGATGTGGCCGGTAACGTTGCCCGGTTCCTGGGTCGCGATCACCAAGCGATGGAAGGACGCAGGGAGCGCCGATAGTCCAACTATCGGCGCGACCGAGGACGCCCCAGCGCGCAG
>WNGE01004242.1_pt1 | contig 35078 bp, 37 predicted proteins | sample 5400651 | NCBI WGS metagenome assembly WNGE01 (sample SAMN13153370, study PRJNA577476) | soil metagenome | isolation source: 60 cm soil or saprolite under grassland replicate 2 | place: USA:California | collected 2016-06-15
GAAGTATCTCGACGATGCTTTCCTGGCGGGCCTTCCATCGGTTCGCATCATCCACGGCAAAGGCACCGGGGCGTTGCGCCGCGCGGTTGAGGAAGTGCTGAGCGCCCACCCGCTCGTGGCCGAGCACCGTCCGGGCGCCTCCCAGGAGGGTGGCGCGGGCGCCACCGTCGCCATGCTGGGGCAAGCCTAGAGCGATGATAAGGGCCCATCTGCGGCGTTTCATCGGAGGGGGCCTCGGCGGCCCCCTCCGAAACCTCCCCCAGGACTCGGTTGCGCGGGCGAAGCCCACGCTCGAAGTGGAACATTCAACGGTGGGCCGTACGAATCCTCATCCGTGGCTCGCCTCTCGACGTGGAAGTGTTCCACTTTCGAGCGCCGGCTTTGCCGGCGCAACGAATCCTGGGGGGAGGTTTCGGAAGGGGGGCGAAGCCCCCCTCCGAGTGGAACGTACAGGGAGTACGCCTCGCGTGCGGCCGTCGGGCGCCGCCTTGCAGCTGGACCCTTCTCACGACGGGCGCATAGTATGGCAGGATTCAGCCCCCAGCTCCTCGACGAAATCCGCTCTCGCCTGGACATCGTGGAGCTGGTCGGCCAGTTCGTGAACCTCAAGCGCGCCGGCCAGCACTGGAAGGGGCTCTGCCCCTTCCATGCCGAGAAGACCCCGTCTTTCACCGTCAATCCCAAGCGCGGCATCTTCCATTGCTTCGGCTGTAACGCCGGCGGCGATGCCTTCGGGTTCCTCATGCGCCACGACCGGCTCGGCTTCCCCGAGGCCGTCCGCGCGCTGGCCGAGCGCGCCGGCGTCCCGCTGCCCACGACGCGGGAGCCCGAGGCCGACGGCACGTTCGAGACGCTCCGGCGCATCATGGCGCTCGCGTCCGAGTTCTATTCCCGGTCGCTCTGGCAGCCCGAGGGGGCGAAGGCCCGCGAGTACCTGGACACGCGCGGCGTAGATCCCGAGGTGGCCAAACGCTTCGGGCTCGGTTATGCGCCGGAGGGCTGGAATGTCCTCCTCACGGCGATGGCCAGCCACTCCATCGCCCCGGACCAGCTGGCCCAGGCGGGGCTCGTGCTCCCGCGCCAGACCGGGAGCGGCTTCTACGACCGCTTCCGGGGGCGGCTGCTCTTCCCCATCCGCGATTCCCAGGGCCGGGTGATCGCCTTCGGCGGGCGCGCGCTCGCGGGAGAGGAGCCCAAGTACCTCAACTCCCCGGAGACACCGCTGTACGTCAAGGGACAGACACTGTACGGGCTCGACGTGGCCCGCGCCGGCATGCGGGAGAAGAACCGCGCCATCATCGTCGAAGGCTATCTCGACTGCCTGATGGCCCACCAGCACGGCTTCGGGGAGACGGTGGCGGCCCTCGGCACCGCGTTCACCCCGGCTCAGCTCGCGCTCCTCCGCCGCCACGCGGAGGAGGTCGTCGCGCTCTTCGACGCCGACGCCGCCGGCCAGAAGGCCTCGACGCGTCTGGAGGAGATGCTGACCGACACGATGGACCTCCAGAACCTCGGCTGGTCGGTGGCGCGCACCGGCGACTTCGAGCGGCCCGGGTACTTCGCCATCAAGGTGGCCCTCCTGCCCGAAGGCCATGACCCGGACAGCCTGCTCCGGGCCGAGGGAGCGGCCGCGCTCTCGGCGCGGATCGAGTCCGCGCGCCCCCTGCTCTCCTTCGTCCTCGAGCGGACGCTCGCCGAGGAGGACCTCGGCACGGCGCGCGGCCGCGCCACGGCGCACGCGCGGGTCGCGCTCCTCCTCTCCAAGGTGCAGAGCGCCGAGGAAGCCACGGCGATGGCGCGCGAAGCCGCCCGGCGGCTGGGGGTCGATGCCACGCAACTCTGGATCGAGGCGCAGCAGCGGGAGGGCGCCCGGGCCCGAGGCCGGCGGTTCGAGCGCCCGGCCGACGTCCCGTCGACGGCGGCCGCGTTCGCTCCGCCCAGCCTGGCCGAGCGTGATCTGCTGGCCCTCCTCTTGCACGTGGAGGAAGCGCGGACCGAGCTGCTCCCCATCCTCGACGATGCGGACCTCGCCCATCCGGGGCTGCGAGCGCTGCTGGCCGCCCTGCGCCGGACCTCGGGTCCGCCCGAGGCCCTGATGAGCGAGCTCAGCGGCGACGGAGAGCGAGGTCTCCTGGCCGCGCTGCTCATCGAGGAGCGGGAGTGGGGAGACGCACATAGTCAGGTCCTGGAGCTTCGGAAGCGGTACCATATCCGGCGCCGCCGGGACCGCGTCCGGGAAGTGAGGGAGACCATCGCCCGGGCCCAGGCGACGGGCGGTCCGGTAATGCCCGAGGTGGAAGCCGAGCTGCGGGAGCTCCAGCGAGAGGCCGAGGCCATGAGGGAGCTGGCCGTGGCGCGCCCGGAGCCCGAGGCGGGCGGGAAGGCCGGCTGATGACGGCACCGAAACCCCCATCAGGAGAACAGCCAGCCATGGCGGACGAACCACGCATCGAGGAGCTGGACAAGCTGATTGCGAAGGGGAAGCAGAAGGGCTTCCTCACCTACGACGAGGTCAACGACGCCCTGCCCTCCGACGTGGTCTCGCTGGATCAGCTCGACGACATCATGCTGATGTTCGGCTCCATGGACATCGAACTGGTGGACTCGACCAAGGGCGTCCGTCTCCCATCCGAGATCGAGCCGCCGGCCGAGACTGACGAGGATGACACCACCGACCGGCGCATCGACCTGACGCCGGGGCCGGTGGGCCGCACGGAAGACCCGGTGCGGCTCTACCTGCGCGAGATGGGGAAGGTCTCCCTCCTGACGCGCGAGGGCGAGATCACGCTGGCCAAGCGCATCGAGGAGGGCAAGGACGAGGCCACCGGCGCCACGCTCTCCACGGCGCTCGCCATCGAGAAGATCCACGTCCTCCGCGACGAGCTGCGTCGCGAGCTCATCCCGATCAAGGACGTGGTGGACTACCCCGAGGAGGAATCCACCGAGGAGAAGGAAGAGGAGCTGCGCCGCTCGGTGATCCGCGAGCTGGGCCACGTGGACCGGCTGCTGCGCGAGCGCGAGAAGCTCCTCCACGATGTCCGGCGCATCAAGGCCAAGAGCGGAGGCCGCAAGCGCAAGCGGGGCGAGGCGCCCTGGAAGAAGGTCGAGGGCCAGGCCCAGGGCAAGCAGGTCAGGGTGCTCCACATCCTGCGCGGCCTCACGCTCCAGCCGTCTCTGCTCGAGGCGTGGAGCCAGGACCTCAAGAAGCTCGTCGAGAAGATCCAGCGCGCCGAGCGCGAGATCGCCCTCTGGTCCGACGGCCGGCGCCCGGCCCCCACCGCCGTGGATGCCTTCCTCTCCTCGCTCTCGGACGACGACCGCGACGACGGCGACCGCGACCTCTACCAGAAGGCGGCCGGCCGGTCCCCCTCGATCAAGGACCGCCTGGTCTGGGTGGCCCAGCAGAAGATCAAGCGCGCGGAGGAGCTGGCGCAGGCGAGGGCGGAGGACCTGAAGAACATCGTCAAGGTCATCAAGGCGGGCGAGGCCAAGGCCGCGCGCGCCAAGAAGGAGATGGTGGAGGCCAACCTGCGGCTCGTCATCTCCATCGCCAAGAAGTACACCAACCGCGGGCTGCAGTTCCTGGACCTGATCCAGGAAGGCAACATCGGCCTCATGAAGGCGGTGGACAAGTTCGAGTACCGCCGCGGCTACAAGTTCTCCACCTACGCCACGTGGTGGATCCGGCAGGCCATCACCCGCGCCATCGCCGATCAGGCTCGCACCATCCGCATCCCCGTGCACATGATCGAGACCATCAACAAGCTCATCCGGACCTCCCGCCAGCTCGTCCAGGAGCTCGGCCGGGAGCCGACGCCGGAAGAGATCGCCGTGAAGATGGAAGTGCCGGTGGACAAGGTGCGCAAGGTGCTGAAGATCGCCCAGGAGCCGATCTCGCTCGAGACGCCCATCGGCGAGGAGGAAGACAGCCACCTCGGCGACTTCATCGAGGACAAGCAGGTGGGCTCGCCCGTCGAGAGCATGATCGGGCTGTCGCTGCGCGAGCAGACCAACAAGGTGCTGAACTCGCTCACGCCGCGCGAGGAGAAGGTGCTCCGGCTGCGCTTCGGGCTCTCGGACGGCTGCGAGCACACGCTGGAGGAGGTCGGCCAGGACTTCGCGGTCACCCGCGAGCGGATCCGGCAGATCGAGGCCAAGGCCCTCCGCAAGCTGCGCCATCCCTCGCGCTCGAAAAAACTCCGCAGCTTCCTGGAGTCCTGAACGACACGTGCTAGAGCCCCAGGTGCTATCATGACGTTCGGGCCCATAGCTCAATTGGCAGAGCCCCCGGCTCATAACCGGTCCGGTCTTGGTTCGAGTCCAAGTGGGCCCACCATCGGGGTCGGGCACCCGGGCTGGCGCCCCCGGCGGCTTCCCTCTCCCCTCCGGGGCGAGGGTCAGGGTGAGGGGCTCCTTCCGGAGAGGGTCATAGGGTGGACGCTCAGCTTCGCACGCTGATCGACCTGCAGGCGCTCGACACGCGGATCGCCGGGCTGGAGAGCGAGCTCGCCCGGCTCCCCCGCGAGATCGCCGCCGTGCAGGCGGCCGTGGACGAGACGCGCAAGGCCGTGGAGGCCGGCAAGGCGCGGCTCGAGGCCGCCAGGAAGAGCCAGCGCGCCAAGGAAAAAGACCTCGAGGACAACCGGATCAAGCGGCAGAAGTACGAGGGCCAGCTCTACCAGGTCAAGACGAACAAGGAGTACTCCGCCGTCCTGTCCGAGATCGAGGAAGTCAAGCAGGAGAAGGCACGGATCGAGGAAGAGATCTTGAATTTCATGGAGCAGCAAGAACGCGTGACGGTGGAGGTCAAGGAGGCCGAGGCGCGCTTCAAGGCGCGCGAGGCCCAGGGCCGCGGCGAGGAGGCGGCGCTCGGGGAGCGGCTGCGCGAGGTCGAGGCCGACCTCGCCGTGGTCAAGAGCGAGCGCGGTCAGCTCGCCCGGGATCTCCCGGCCTCGGTCCTCACCGACTACGACAAGCTCCTCCGCCATCGCGGCGTGGCCGTCGCCGAGGTGGCCAAGCCCAACTTCTGCGGCGGCTGCCGCGTGACCATCACCCCTCAGCGCCTCCAGGAGCTCCGCCAGCAGAGCGCGCTGATCCACTGCGAGTCCTGCGGCCGCTACCTCTACTGGGTCCCCTGATCGCCGCACCCCCTCACCCTCCCGCGCGCCAGGGTGCCCTCTCCTCTCGGGGGAGAGGGCACGGGTGAGGGGCCGTGGCTGAGCCGGGTCCCGTCACCATCTACACCGACGGCGCCTGCTCGGGGAACCCCGGCCCCGGCGGCTGGGCCGCCATCGTCATCGACGACGGCCGGGAACGGGAGCTCTCGGGCGGCGAGACCTCGACCACCAACCAGCGCATGGAGCTCAGGGCCGCCCTCGAGGGACTCCGCGCGCTCGGGGGCCGCCGCACGGTCGCGCTGTACAGCGACAGCGCCTACCTGGTCAACTGCTTCCGCGACAAGTGGCATGTGCGCTGGCGCCAGAACGGCTGGAGGAATGCCCAGAAGAAGCCCGTGGAGAACCGTGACCTCTGGGAGGCGCTGATCGCGCTCGCGGAACGGCACGACGTCACCTGGCACAAGGTGGCCGGGCACAGCGGCGATCCCCTCAACGAGCGGGCCGACCGGCTCGCCCGCGCCGCCATCGACCGGCTCGCGCGGTGAGCGAGCGCCCGATGGGGAAGAAGGGCAGAGCCCGGGCAAGACGCCTCGTGACGCCCGCCGCCGGGTGGGCCGCGGGGGGCCCGCGACCGGTCGCCGCGCTCGAGTTCGACCGGGGCTCGCTGGTGCTGTCGGCGCCGCGCACGGCGCAGGTCCCGCGCTATCTGGCCTGGGACGAGCGCGTCGGGGCGTGGCGCACCGAGGCGTTGAACCACGCGCGCCTCCGGGAGGACGCCGCCGAGTACCGCCTCTCGCTCGACGACCACGCGGAGCGCTTCTTCGACTGCCCGCCGCTCCGGCCCGCTCTCCCGCCGCTCCGGCCCGATCAGGACGCCGCCATCGCGGCCTGGGAGCAGGCCGGCCGCCGTGGCGTCATCGTCAAGCCCACCGGCACCGGCAAGACCGAGATCGCGCTGGGGATCATCGCCCGCCACCGCGTGTCGGCGCTCATCGTGGCGCCGCTGCGCGACCTCATGTACCAGTGGCAGCGGCGTATCCGCGCGGGGCTCGGCTTCGACGCCGGCGTCCTCGGCGACGGCCGCCGCGAGATCTGGCCCATCACCGTCACCACGTACGACAGCGCCTGGATCCACATGAAGGAGATGGGCAACCGCTACCGCCTGATCGTCTTCGACGAGGCGCATCACCTTCCCGGCCCGAGTCTGCACGAGAGCGCGCTGGACTGCCTCGCGCCCATGCGGCTCGGGCTCACGGCCACCCCCGAGCGCGCCGACGGACGGGAGCAGCTGCTCGACTCGCTGATCGGCCCCGTCGCCTTCCGGGAGGAGATCCCGGCCGCCAAGGGCCGGACGCTGGCCGACTACAGCCTCGTCCGCGTGCCGATCCACCTCGCCGCGGCCGAGCAGGCGGAGTTCGATCGCTGCTCGCGCACGGTCCGCCGCTATCTCGCCGAGCGGCGCCGCGAGGCGCCGGACTTCGAGTGGACCGACCTCACGCGGCTGTCGCGCACCGACGCGGATGCGCGGGAGACGCTCCGGGCCTACCGGCGGAAGCTCGCCCTCCTGCACCGCTCGGCCGAGAAGCTGCGCGTGGTGGAGGACGTCCTGCGCCTGCACCCCGACGAGCAGTGCGTGATCTTCACCGCCTCCAACCGCATGGCGCTCGACGTCTCGGCGCGCTTCCTGATCCCCGCCCTCACCGCCCACTCCGACAAGCGGGAGCGCAATGCCGTCCTCGACGCCTTCGCCCGCGGACGCATCCGGGCGCTGGCCGCCTGCGAGGTGCTCAACGAGGGCTGGGACGCCCCCGCCCTCAAGGTGGGCGTGGTGCTGGGCGGCGAGAAGGGCGTGAAGGAGGCCGTGCAGCGCATCGGCCGGCTGCTCCGGCGATCCGGCGATCGGGCGGCGCGACTCTACGAGGTGGTGGTCCAGGAGACGCCGGACGTGACGCGGGCACGCCGGCGCGGGCGGAGCGGTGCTTACCAGGCAGCAGCGCGTCTATCACTGGGACAGGCCAAGCAGCTCGATCTCTTCTGACCGGCTCGCCGCCGAGGACCTCGCGCATCTCGCGCGGGCCCTCGGCGTGTACCGATCCATGACGGGCGAGCGGCTCGGGCGGGTGCGCGATCGAGCCCGCGCCGCCCTCGCGGGGCTGCGCCCGGACCGCGTCGAGGCCGTCGTCCAGATCCTCGACGACGCGGCCGCCTATGACTGGCCCCGCGGCGGCCAGGCGGCGGCGCGCCGGGTGAGCGTCTTCGAGCGGGCGGCCCGCGATCATCCGCTCCTGGATGAGCACGCGGCCCATCGCTTCCTCGCCGAGGCGTTCGGCGAATCGCCGCGGAACCTCGACGACCGCGTGGCCGTGCTCTACGCCGACTACCCCGAGTTCCACCGGCTGCGCGCCTTCCCCGCCGACTACACGGTCGAGGACCTGCGCGCCGACTATGACCTCGGCCAGGCCCAGGCGCTGCTCTACTCCGCCCTGCGCGTCACGGTGGATGCCGGGGCCGAGCTCGGCCACATCGTCCGCTACGCGCGCCTGTCCCGCCTCCTTCACCGGATCGAGCGCGCGCCGGGCGGCGGCTACCGCTTCGTCTTCGACGGCCCCAACTCCATCCTCCGTCACACGCACGCCTATGGCGTGGACTTCGCGCGCTTCCTGGCCGCCCTCGTGCAGGCCCGGGACTGGCGCTTCTCGGCCGAGATCGTCCTGCGCAAGGGCTGGCGCCCGTTCGTCTTCACCCTCACCCCGGCCGATCGACTCCGCTCCCGGGTGCCCGCCCCGGCGCTCTTCGACTCCACGCTCGAGTCGTCCCTGGCCGAGAAGTTCGGTCCCGAGCGGGACGGCTGGCGGCTCCAGCGCGAGGGCGCGGCGCTCGAGGCCGGCGGCGCCCTCCTGATCCCGGACTTCGTCTTCACCCACGCCGACGGCACCGAGGTCGCCTTCGAGATCGTCGGCTACTGGACACCGGAATACCTGGCCGAGAAGTTCGCCAAGCTCGGCCGCGTCCGCGCCCCCAATCTCCTCGTCGCCGTCCCCCGGGCGCGCGCGCTCCAGCCGGGGCCGTTGCCTCACGCCGTGCTCCCGTTCAAGACGCGTATCCTGCTCCGCGACCTCCTGCCGCGCCTCGAGGCCTTCCGCCGGCGGTGAGATCGCGACTTGCTCCCTCTCCCCTCTGGGGAGAGGGCAGGGGTGAGGGGTCCCGCCGGATGCTATACTTGTCTTCGCGTCCACACGCTCTTTGATTGCGCCAGAGAAGGCTGGACGGTCGCCGGCGCGGGGTGACCCGCGCGGGAGGAAAGTCCGGGCTCCGCAGGGCAGGGTGCTGGCTAACGGCCAGGGGGGGCGACTCCACGGCTCAGTGCCACAGAAAGCAAACCGCCGCTCGCGAGGGCGGTAAGGGTGAAACGGTGAGGTAAGAGCTCACCAGCGGCCCGGGTGACCGGGCTGGCTCGGCAAACCCCACCCGGAGCAAGGCCAAATAGGAGAGCGATCCCGGAAACGGGTGAAGCGCGGCCCGCGTGGGGCTCTCGGGTATGGCCGCTCGAGGCGCCGGGCAACCGGCGTCCTAGAGAAATGACCGTCTCCCTGGGCGCGAGCTCAGGTGACAGAACCCGGCTTACAGGCCTTCTCTGGCGCGTTTCTTTCCAGATCCGGCTCACCATTTGCTCTCGCGTCCCCATGGCCGATGACTCCTTGTCCGACGAGTCGGTCGCCTACGTGCCTGTCGGTGAAACTCTGGTCTAGGGCGATGAGAAGGGTTCCAGCTGCAAGGCGGCGCCCGATGCGCCGCACGCGAGGCGTACTTCCCGTACGTTCCATTCGGCGGGGGGCTTCGCCCCCCTTCCGAAACCTCCCCCCAGGAATCGTTGCGCCGGCAAAGCCGGCGCTCGAACGTGAAACACTCCCACGTCGCCGGGCGAACAACGGATCGGAAATCGCCCAGCACGGCGTCGAGTGTTCCACTTCGAGCGCGGGCTTTGACCGCGCCCCGAACTGGGGGAGGTTTCGGAGGGGGCCGCCGAGGCCCCCTCCGATAGAACGTCGCAGATGGGCCGTTACCATCGCCCTACGTCCGCTGGCGCAGCCGCGGGTTCAAGGCATCGCTGAGCCCATCGCCGAAGAGATTGAAGCCCAGCACGGCCGTGAAGATCGCCAGCCCCGGGAACACCGCCATCCACCAGGCGCGCCGGAGAAATCCCTGCGCGTTCTGCAGCATCACGCCCCAGCTCATCAGGTTGGGATCGCCCAGGCCGAAGAAGGAGAGCCCCGACTCGAGCAGCACCGCCTCGGCGACCCCGAGGGTTGCGGCCACGAGCGCGGGCGCGATCGCGTTGGGCAGGATCACCCGGACCGCCACGCGCAGGTCGCTCATGCCGAGCGCGCGGGCGGCCTCGACGAACTCGCGCTCGCGCAGCGAGAGGAACTCGGCCCGCACCAGGCGCGCGGTGAGCGGCCAGCCGAGGATGGCCAGCACGGCGATGATCTTCCAGAGCCCGCGGCCGGCCAGCGCCACGATCAGGAGCGCGAGGAAGAACTGGGGGATCGTCTGCAAGAGATCGGACATCCGCATGAGCCAGGCGTCGGTCCGGCCGCCGGCGGCGCCGGCCGTCGCCCCCACCGCGACGCCGATGAGCGCGGCGAAGCCCGCCGCCAGCACGCCGACCATCAGCGACACCCGCGCGCCGTGCACCACGCCGGACCAGACGTCTCGCCCGAGGTTGTCGGTGCCGAGCAGCCCGCCCGAGGCGGGCGCGCGGAAGGCCAGCGATGAGGTCTCGAGCGGCGGGCGCGGGCTCAGAGCCGGCGCGAGCGCGGCCGCGGCCAGCAGCAGCACGATCAGCACGAGCCCCACCACGCCGGGACGGCTCCGGGCGAAGCGGCGCCACACCGGGCTCATGCGTGGTAGCGGATGCGCGGGTCGAAGTAGGCGTAGAGGAGATCGGTGGCGAGATTGGCCAGGACGACGGTGAGGCTCACCACGATCATGATGCCGAGGAGCACCGGGAAGTCGCGGGCGAAGACGGAGTCGTAGAGGAGCCGCCCCATCCCGGGCCAGCCGAACACCGTCTCCACCAGCGCGGAGCCGGCGAGGACGAAGCCCAGGTTGTAGCCCACCAGCGTCAGCACCGGCAGCGCCGCGTTGGGCAGCGCGTGCGCGCAGAGCACGCGCAGCGCCGAGGCGCCCTTGGCCTGAGCCGTGCGCACGTAGTCGCGCCCGAGCGCCTCCAGCATGCTGGCGCGCGCCATGCGGGCGGTCATGGCGAGGAAGCGGAGCGAGAGCGCGGCCGCGGGCAGGATCAGATGGAGGCCGATGTCCGCCAGCCGCGCCCAGCCTTCGTGGCTCTCGCGCAGCGAGACCATGCCCTGGGCCGGCGCCCAGCCGAGCGTCACCGCGAAGAGCAGGATCAGGAGCTGGCCGAGCCAGAAGACGGGCACCGAGAAGCCCATCACCGAGGCGCCCGAGATGAGGCCGTCCAGGACGGAGAACGGCCGCCGGGCGGCGAGGATGCCGAGCCCGAGGCCGGTGAGCGAGGCGAACAGCAGCGCCGTGACCGTGAGGAGCGCCGTCGCCCCCGCGCGCTCGAGCACCAGTCCGAGCACCGGCCGGCGGAAGACGAAGGAAAAGCCGAGGTCGCCCCTCACCACCGAGGTCACGTAGCGGAGGAACTGCTCGGGAAGCGAGCGGTCCAGGCCGAACTCCTCGCGGACCGCCTTCACGTATTCGTCCGGTGCCGGGAAGTCGCCGACCAGCGCCACCACCGGGTCGCCGGGGGCGAGGCGCACCACGAGCCAGATCACCGTCACCAGCCCGAGGAGGACGAGCGGAATCTGGGCCAGGCGGGTCAGGACGTAGCGGGCCATGGGCTCATCGGGAAGCCCGCCCGCCCGTCCACCACACGCGGTCCCACAGATCGTAAGGCTCGGCGCTCTGCCAGAGGCCCCGGAACTTCGCGCTCGCCGCATCCACCTCGGTGCGATCGATCAGGATCAGCGCCGGCAGGTCCTCGGCGAGGATGCGCTGCACGTCGAAGTACGCCTTGCGCCGGTCGTCGCGCTGGGGCGCGGACGCCCCCTGAGCGAAGAGCTCGTCCACCTTCGGGTTCGAGTACCCCGTCGGGTTGGTGTAGGCGCGTCCCTCGTTCATCGTCACGTAGATGCGCGCGATGCCGATGGCGGGATCGCCGGCCGTCGTGTAGGGCTGGAGCGTCACCTCGTAATCGCGCTTGGTGAAGACGCGGTCGAGGTTGACCTGGAATTCCACGGGCTCGGCCACGACCTCCACGCCCAGGGCCTTCCAGTCGTTTCGCGCGAGCTCGGCCATCGCGGCGAAGCCCGCCTGCGCCACGTTGTAGACGAGGCGGACCCGGAAGCGGGTGCCGTCGGCGCCGCGCTTGACACCGGCCTGATCCAGGAGCGCGTTGGCCCGGGCCGGGTCGTATGGGTAGAGCTTCGTGTAGTCCACGGCCGGGTTGTAGGCCCAGCCGAGCCCCACGTGGATCGCGCTCTTCGACACGCTGCCGAGGCCGAACACGGCTTGCTCGAGCATCTGCTGGCGATTGGTGCCGAGAGCGAGCGCCTGGCGCACGCGCTTGTCGTCGAGGGGCTTCTTCTGGGTGTTGAAGAACAGGATGAAGATGCCGGGCAGGTCGGTGTCCTGCTTGACCTGCACGGCCGGGTTCTGGCGGAGGCGGGACACTTCCTGCTTCAGCAAATAGATGCTCTGGATGTAGTCCACCTCGCCGGCCTCGAGCGCGAGCACGCGCGACGGGGCGTCGGGCGCGATCTTGATGACGATGCGGTCGAGGTAAGGCAGACCCGGCCGGAAGTACTGGTCGTTCCGCGTCATCTCGATGAAGTCGCCGCGCATCCAGCGCCCCCAGCGGAAGGGCCCGGTGCCGACCGGATGATCCGCGTTGCGCGGGTTCTTCAGCGGCTCCGTGCCCTGGTAGAGATGCCGGGGCAGCATGGCCGCCTCCTGGCAGGTCATCTGGTGCAGGAACGGGGCGTACGCCTTCTTGAAGCGCACGACGACGGTGAGGGGATCCGGCGCGTCCACGCCCTCCACGTTGGCGAAGGCCAGGCGCGTGCGTGGATGGAACTTCGCGAGCACCTCCTCCATCGTGTACTTGACGTCAGCGGAGGTGAAGGGCTGCCCGTCGTGCCACTTGACGCCCGGCTGGAGCGCGAAGCTGATGCGCAGACCGTCCTTGCTCACGGTCCAGGAGCGCGCCAGCTCCGGCTGCGGCTTCCAGTCGCGGTCGAGGTAGATGAGCCCGTTGAACATCTTGCAGGCGACGGCGAGGGCCTCGACGCTGGTGGTCACGGCCGGGTTCAGCGTCTCGGGGTTGGAGCCGATGGCCACGACGAGCGTGCCGCCGTGGCGGGGCGACTCCGTCTGGGCCGCGGCGGCGCCGGGCAGGAGCGCCGTCACGGCGATGCCGAGGGCGACAGCGAAGCGGGCTCGTCTCATCTCGATCTCCTTGCTGGTGACTCCTGTACGGCGTGGGTCCATAGACGGCGGTGGGCACGCCGGCTCCGCGGTAGAGGCGGGCATCGGACGCGCCGATGCGCATGTTGAGCACCGGCCTCCGGCCGATCGCCTCCTCGGCGTTGTCCTGGAGCAGCCGGAAGATCTCGTGGCCGGGATCGGTGGCCGTGGGCTCGAAGCGCCGCAACACCTCGATCTCGACTCCAGCGAGCGGCGCCAGCAGCCGCGCCGCCTCGGCCAGGCAGGCCTCGGCACTCACCCCGATGGGCAGCCGCACGTCCACCTCGGCGGTGGCGCGGTCGGGGACGAGGTTGACCTTGAGCCCGGCGGTCATGGTGCCGATGTTGACGGTCACCGCGCGAAGCACCTCGGATTCCCCGGCGCCCGACAGGGGCTCCGAGACGCTTCGGGCCTGATCGATCGCGGCCTCGATGGCGGGCGGCGTGGGCACGGGGAGGCGCCGGAGCCCGGTGAGGCGGCGCAGGGCCTCGGCGAGCTTCTCGGCGGCGTTGTCGCCGAGGTGCACGTGGGCGCCGTGGGAGGCTCGACCCCGGGCGGTGACGCGGAGCCAGAGCAGCCCCTTTTCTCCGAAGCGCGCGATCATCGGCGACCCGCAGTCGCCGCAGATCATGGCGTCGCCGATCGCCTCGGGCACCGTCTCGAGCAAGAAGGCCGTGCCCCATCGCCCCATGGTCTCCTCGTCGGAGGCGAGGGTGAGGACCAGCTCGCCGTCCCAGTGCGCGCGCTCGGCGTGTAGCAGCTCGAAGGCCAGGAGCGAGGCCGCCATGCCGCCTTTCATGTCGGAGACGCCGCGGCCGTAGAGCCGGCCGTCGCGGACGACCCCCTCGAAGGGGTCGACGCTCCAGCCGGCGCGATCGCCGGCGGGAAACGTGTCGAGGTGCCCGTTGAACACGAGCCGACGACCCGGCCCGCGGCCGCGCGTGACGGCCACCACGTTCGGCATGGTAGGCTCACCGGCGACGACCTCGACCCGCGCGCCGAGCGGAGCCAGCAACTCGGCCACGCGCGCGGCGACGGCCCGCGTGTCGCCGGGCGGGTTCTCGCTGGGGACCCGGACGAGGGCGATGCAGAGGTCGAGCAGTCGGTGGTCGGAGGCCCACGCCGCATCGCGAAGGGCCTCTCTCGCATTCGATGCGCCGACGCTGCCCGACGGGCGGGGCGGAGGAATCACCCGGCTATACTACACCGGGACCGCCGCGCAGCGTCTCGCCACCAGTGCGTAGGAGACATGGAGGAGATCGGATAGGATACACGGGCGCGGCACGGACAGGCCGCGACACGGGACGCACCGCGCATCGCTGGTAGGGTCGCAGACAGCCGCCGATGGCCGGCCAGAGGGAGAGGGGCATGCGCTTCGGGTTCTTCGATCAACTGCCATGTGCCGGCGCGTATTCCGAGCGCCAGCGCTACCAGGACCTCATCGCCCAGATCGAGCTCGGGGAGGCCCTCGGCTTCGATACGGTGTGGCTCGGGGAGCTGCACTTCAGCCGCGCCTTCTCGATCCTGGCCGATCCGCTCATGGTGCTGGCCGCCGCCGCCCAGCGCACGACGCGCATCCGGCTCGGGACGGCGGTGACGCTCCTGCCCTTGCACAACCCGGTGAAGATCGCCGAGGAAGCGGCGATCGCCGACATCCTGAGCGACGGTCGGCTGGAGTTCGGGGTGGGGCGGGGCACCGCCCCCGTACACTACGCGGGCTACGACATCCCCCAGGACGAAAGCCGGGAGCGCTTCGAGGAGGCCCTCGATTTCATTCTCCAGGCGTGGACGCAGGAGCAGTTCTCACATCAGGGAAAGTACTTCCGGGCGAGAGACCTCACGGTGGTGCCGAAACCCGTGCAGGTTCCGCACCCTCCGGTGCGGATCGCCGCCAACAGCCCGGACACGTTCCCCCTCGCCGCGCGCCGCCGGACGCCGATCTTCGCCACGCCACTGATCAATCCGCCGGACAAGCTCAAAGAGGGTCTCGCCGTGTATCGCGGCGCCCTTCCCACCGGCACGCGCGGCGACGCCGCCCTCGCCTTTCCCGTGCACGTCACGACGAGCCGGGCGCAGGCGCGCCAGGAGTGCGAGGCGAGCCTGATGCACTTCCTCCGCGAGGCCGGGGAGCGGCTGCGCCCGCTGGGCGACGCGGACATCAAGACCTTCGAGGCCTTCCGCCAGGTCCTGGCCAGGATCGAACGCGTGAAGTACGAGGACGTCGACCGCGAGATGGCGGTCTTCGGCGATCCGGACTATTGCGTCGCGCGCGTGCAGGCCCTGCGACGCGAGTACGCGATGGACGAGTTCATCTGCTATTTCAACCAGGGCGGGCTCATGGAACACGCGATGGTCAGGCAGTCCATGACCTTGTTCGCCCGCGACGTGCTGCCGCATTGCCGGTAGCCTGACGCCGGGCGAGGCCGGTAGCCTGACGCCGGGGAGAGAGAGGAACCGACATGCCGGGGAAGGTGCGCCGGATCGTGGAGCAGAACGGCCCCGCGAGGGCGTGGCTCAGGTCGCGCACCGTCACGTCTTCGAGCGGCATGCGCATCAGCAGCCCTCCGGTCACGGCCAGCGTATGGCCCGTGATGTAACTGGCCTCGTCGGAAGCCACGGCGTGGGCCACGCGGTCCTTCACGCCGGCCATGCCCCTCCTCCTCGGTCGGATGTGTGGTGTTCGCCGAGGAACAGCTCGCGGAGCTTGCCCTTCTGCGCCTTGTCGCCGTGCGGCCCCGGCGTGCGCGGCACGTCGTCGACGATGCGGACATGCCGCGGGATCTTGTACGACGCGATCTTGCCGCGGCAGTGGGTGACGATGTCATCCGGCGTGAGCCGCGCGCCCGGGCGCGCGATCACGTAGGCCACCGCGGCCTCGTTGAGCTTCGGGTCGGGGACGCCGAAGACGAAGGCCTGGAGCACGCCCGGATGCTCAGGATATACGCCAGCTCGTGCGCCCGGTAGCGCGGGTTGAGCGCCACGACGACGGCGCCGATCATGGCCGCGCCGTACTGGGCGAAGAGCCACGCGGGGCGGTTGGGTAGCCAGAGGGCCACGTTGTCACCCTTGCCGACGCCGAGCGCGAGGAGTGCTCGGGCGAAGCGCTGCGCCTCGCGGACCATGTCGGCGTAGGAGATGCGGCGGTCGGTGGCGACGAGCGCCTCGCGGTCGGGAAAGCGCGTGGCGACGGCGGCCAGCATCTGGGCAGCCGTCGCGTCGAGAAACGGATTGGCGCTCATGCGTTCCGGCGACTGCGTGAGCCACCGAGTCCGACGGCGAGCCGTAGCGCGGCCGGGACCATCGTCAGTTGGATCATTCGAATCCGGTGCAACGTCCGCCGTGACCGCGTCGGCGTTCCGGGGACATCGCCCCGTCCGATCAGGCGAGCCGGGCGGGCGCCCGTGATATTACGCGCCGGGCCACCCAGTAGTATACTCTCTCGGGGAGGCGAGCATGGCCACGAAGCGCCGCACCAGTGTACTGCTGAACGACGCGCTCCTCAAGAAGGCCCGGAGAGCGCTCCGGGCTTCCTCCAACACGGAGGCCATCACCCGGGCCCTGGAAGACGCCGTGGCGAACCGCGAGATCGAGCGTTCGCTGCGCGCTCTTGTCCGTCACGGTCGTGGCCGATTTGTCGACGTCTATCGGTAGCCTGGCGTGGCGGTCTTGCTCGATACCAACGTCTATCTCGACGCCATGAAGTCCGTCGCCGGCGCCAGCAGGTTCGAGCGACAATTCCTGCCCCTCGTCTTTCAAACCTACCTGTCCAGCGTCGTCGTCGAGGAACTCTACGCGGGAGCCCTGGACGACCGGGCGGTGCGTCTGGTCGAGCGCCAGGTCGGGGCCTTGAAACGTGTCGGGCGGTTGGTGACGCCGCTCTTCGAGGACTGGGAGAAGGCCGGCCGGCTGGTGGCCATGATCACTCGCCGTGAGCCCGGTCGCAAGCGCAAGGTTCAGCAGATGCTCAACGACATCCTGCTGGCGCTCAGCGCGCGCCGGATGGGCGCCGACCTCTACACCCTGAATCGCGACGATTTCAAGCTGATCCAGCGCTATCAACCGTTCTCCCTCAAGCTTCTGGACTACTGACACACCCCGCGCCTCGCTCACGCGATGAACAGGTCGCACGCGTGCCGAAAGTCGGTGTCTCCCCCGCGTCGATCGGCATCGCCGCGCTGCTGGCGGGAGCGGCCAGGTAGGCCCCGGTTGACGGGTTCGTCTGGCACAGCGCGACCCACGCGACGATCAGCGGCACGCCGACGACGCTCGGCCCGGGCCCGACCGCCACCGTCGGGGAGCATCGGACGAACGGCCGGACGTGGGGCACGACAGGCCGGACCGGGAGGATGAGCCGGACGTGCGCGGGTGGCCAGGGACGGTGACCGCTCAGCGGAGCAAGTCGGCCACGGCGATCGACGCGCCGGGCGCGGCCAGCGGCGTATGATCACCGCGACCAACCAGGTCGCGTTCGCATTCGCTCCAGGGCTCATCGGCCTGTTGCGCGATGTCACGGGCGGCTACGGGATCGCCCTGGCGCTGTGTGCCGGCGCGGACCTCGCCGCCGCGGCGGTCGTCATCCTCGGTCGCAACGCAGCGCCATCCGATGCGTGCAATCGGCGACATCGACGCAGCGCCGAAAGCCCATCCGCTCGTAGAGCCGGGCCGCCGCGGGATTCTGCGTACGCAGCCGGAGCATGCCGAACGGGCCCCGGCCGGCCGCGATGACCGCTCCGACGAGCCGCCGTCCCACGCCGAGCTTCCGGTAGGCCGACAGGACGTACAGGTGACGCACCCGTCCGACCGCCGGCTCCGTGGTGTACGGGTCGACGTTGAGGCCGCATACCCCGACCATTCGCCCATCGACCAGGGCCGCGAAGCATGCCTCGCCGGGACGATCGAATCGATTCCGGCCGCCGGCCCACTCCTCGGCGAGTCGACGCACGAACCGCAATCCGGCCTGCTCGCTCTCGGCTACCAGCGGGGCGAGGGCCTCGGACGGCAGCTCGCTCAGGCGCTCGACGACCACGGCCACGGATCCCTCACGCAGGCTCCACCTCGACGCAGGCTTCACGACCGAGGCCTCGATCTGGGCCAGCTGCTCGGCGACCGAGCGATCACCCTCGAGGCGTAGGGTCGGGCAAGGCAGCGCTGACAGCCACGCGTCGTGAAGGGCGCGGCTGCGCATCTCCAGGCCGCCCGCGTCGTAGCGGCCAGCCCAGCGCAGGAATTCGACGTGAGCCTCGTGGCGCGAGCCCCCGGGCGCTGTCGCCTCCTCGCCATAGCGCTCGACCTCGCGCGCCCGCAGGCGGGTCAGCCGGACCTCCGTCGGCACGGTGAGGAAGATGACCAGGTCGAACTCCGCGATGAGCGGGTCTCCCCATCCACAGAGCGACCCCGACAGCACCCAGGCCGGGGCCTCGCCGAGCGCGCGCCTGAGCAGCTCCAGCCGCACCTCGCGTGGCCGCTTCTCCCGATAGGGTGGATCGGTCGGGAGCCAGAAGAAATCGTCGGTATCCAGGTGCCGGTGGCCGTGCCGTGCCGCCAGCGCCGAGGCGAGCGAGGTCGTCCCACTCCCCGAGGCGCCGAAGACGTGGAGGCGGCGTGGCATCTTCACGGATGGCGCGGCCCCCGCCATGCGGCGCCGCCTACGCCAGCCGCCAGACCATCGAGAAGCTGATTGGCAACCCTGAGTAGGCTTCCCATTTTGCCTTCCTCCGCAGCCAGGCATCGTCGACGAGCCCTTCCTCCATCTCCTGAAGCGACCAGCCGGCATCATGAGCGGCCTTGACGTGGTCGCTGAACAGGTGCACGTGGCTTCGGATCGTGATGGACTCGCCGGGCGCCCGGTCGAAATGCGTGGGGACGCCGGCCATGAGGAACTGAGGGTGGTACCCCACCATGACGAAATGACCTCCAGGCTTGGTGACCCGCCTCACCTCCTGGTAGTAGATGGAGTGATCCACCGCTGACCCTCCGCCCTCGAGGACTTCACCGAGGAAGAGCCTCGACGAGACGGACCTGCGTCCCGCTTCGGCCCGCATCGCGCGCGGCCGTGAACCGCGCGAGATGGGGCCCGGTCTTCAGCTCACCCGGGCTTCTCTCCGTATGTCACAATACGCACATGAGGCAAAGTGGCGCGGCAGCTGCTCGCACCGTGGAGAGCGTGAAGAGGAAGACCTCGCTCGCCCTTTCTCACGTTTCGGTCAGCCGGGCCGTCTCGCGCAGCGCCTCGCTCGGCTCGCCGCGGATCGTCAAGACGACGTCGATGTCCACCTTCTCGTTCGTCCAGCCATCGCAGATCACGTCAGCGGCGGGAAGCCACAGCCCTTCGCCCGCCTCGAGGCGGAGTCGCGTCAAGGGATATGTCGGCAGCGCATCGAAGAACCGCGCCGCCAGCTCGGCTGGCGGCAGCGCGGCGGCGCAGGGCTGCCCGAGTCGGGCCCGGAGGGCACGCATCGTGTCGGGGGGCAGATTGAGCAGCACGAGGTGAGTGGCCTCGTCCCCGAGGTTGATCGCGGCCACCGTGCGCCCGCCCGGGGTTGCGCTCCATGCCGCCGGCAGCGCCAGCCCAGCCAGACCTCCCGTGACCGGGTCGATGCGTGTCCCCGGCTGGCCCGGCTTGCTGACCGTCACCTCCACCCGGCAGAGCGCCGGCAGGGGCAGGCGCTTGAAGCGCAGGAACTCGAGCAGCGCGGCGGCGAAGCGATCGAACGCGCCGCGATCTCCCGAGACCGCCGTGGTCATGCGCTCGGCCTGGTCCCACCACGCCGCGCGCAGGCGCGCGGGAATTGCCAGGAGGGCGGCCTCCGAGGGCCCGAGAATCCGCTCGTCCGACCCCTGCGGTCGCCTTCCCGACGACCCGTCGGCGGCGGCCGGCGATGCTGATCCTGGGGAGCCCGCGCACCGCGCGGCCCGCCCGACGAGCAGGCCCAGCTCCTCCGGCGTGAGCGGGCGCCAGTCCGGGCGCGGGTGCCAGCGCGCGCCGACGCGCTCGACACCGCTATTGAGCCGGAGCCGATCGGGCCAGGCGGTCCGGGGGTGGAAGCGCGGAGCCGTGCGGAGCGAGAACGCCGCCTCGAGCTCCACGTGGGTCTACGCCGGAAGCGGATGGGGCGCGGATGGCGATGGCCGCCCGAGGCGATCCAGCACGACCTCCAGCATCGCCTGCCGGCTCAATCGGCAGAACAAGGTCTCGGTGGCGTCGAAGGAGCCGGTCTCGGAGAGCTTGTTGACAGGGGCCCCGCCGCCGCAGAAGCGGAAGTACGGACAGGTCCGCCGGCACCGCTCGACCCCGGCGGCGATGTCCCGGCGGAGCGCCGCGAACCGCGGCGAGGCGAGCATCGACTCGAGCGAGTCCGTGTGGACATTGCCCAGCGTGAAGTCGCCGTAGCGGTCGCTCCGGAGGCCGAGCAGCTCCGGCGAGAAGGTGCTCAGGTTGCCGTCGCAGTCGACGGAGACGATGGCGAAGGGCGTGGTCTCGTGCGTCCGCACCGGCGCCGGCGCGCCACCGAGGAGGATCGCCCGGGTCATCGACTCGAGCTCCCGGACCCAGAGCCTCGGCGGCCCCGCGGCCAGCTCGAGGAACCGGGCCATGAAGCGGCGGAACCGGTGCTCCGCATCCGCGGTCGCCAGCGAGGAATCCCGGTGGGGGCCCTCGATCTCCTCCACGTTGAAGCCGACGCGATCGATCCCGTGGTCGACGTAGAACTCGTACAGCTCGTCGGGATAGTCCAGCGCCTCCCGGGTCAGCACCGTGATGACGTGGAAGGGGATCGCGTTGTCCCGCAGTCGCTCGATCCCCCGCATGACGCGGCGATGGGTCCCCGCTCCGGCGCGCGTGGTGCGGGAGCGGTCGTGCAGGAAGTCGGGCCCGTCGACGCTCACGCCGACCTGCACCGGGTGCGTCTTGATGAAGTCGCACCACGCCTGGTCGATCAGCGTCCCGTTGGTCTGGATGGAGTGAACGAGTGGAACGCTCTGGCGGTTGCGCCGGGCGGCCGTCTCGAAGGCCCGGGCGTAGAACTCCGGCCGCAGCACAGTGGGCTCGCCCGCGTGCCACACCACCGTGAACGGCGTCCGCACCAGACCGCTCTCGAAGACCCACCCGAAGAGAGCGTCCATCACCGCCGCGCTCATCTGCCTCGTGCTCTGCCGGTCCGGCAAGTAGCAGTACCGGCAGTCGAGGTTGCAGAACGGGGTCGGCTGGACCACCAGAAGATCGAGCGGTCCGAGATGGGCAGGGCGCGCAGGCGCGTCCATCACCGCCGCCGCGCTACCGGCCACGCGTGACTACCCGTTCCCCCAGTCGTTCCAGTTCTGCCAGCCGTTCGGCCAGTTGTCCCACGCCGGGTGCCCCCCGCCGTTGCCCCAGGCCTTGCCCCACCAGGCCAGCTCGAGCGGCTTGCCGCCAGGCTGCGCGGAGGCCTCCAGGGACTTGACGAGCCGGGCTCGCGCCTCGCCGGCGCGCTCGAGGACGGACTCGGGCGAGGGGGTCGCCGCGCCTTCCGGGGGGGCCACCAGGACCGTGGTTGCCAGCACCAGGCTTCCGGCGCCCCCCTGCAGGAGCGCCAGCAGCCTGACCTTGAATCGGGATCGCGAAGGCCTGTCGTCCGTGTCCATCGCCGACTCTCCTTTCTGGTCGCCACGCTCGGTCATGGCTCAGGAGCCGTGCTTGAACGCGACCACCTCGAGGACGGACTCGGACACCACCTTGTCCCCTCGCTTGTGCACCAGGGTCTGCTTGATGATCCCGCCCGGGATGTCCCGCGCCGTCCACATCTTCTCCGTCCACACCTCGTCACCGTTCCTGGTCACCGCCTCCACCCACTCGGCAGCGGCCTTCTGGCCCTTCACGGTCACCTCTTCCTTCCCCTCGGTGACGGACACGTCGGCGGTGGCCGGCGTGTGCACCTGGCCGGCCTTCACCTTGGCCGGATAGGAGGTCACCGTGCGTGTGCTCTCCACCATCCCCTTGGCGTTGTCCTTGACTGTGGTCTCCACGACGACCCGCTCCTTGCTCTTCTGGAGGAGTTTGGTGGTGATGACGTGCTCGACCTTGCGCCCGTCGGACAGGGAGACGACCTGCTTCTGGGTCACCGTGGTCCCCGGCTTGAACGCGGACCAGTGGGCAAAGGGCGGATTGTTGACGGTGTCGTCCGGTTTTGGCGCCGCGGCCGGCTGGGCCGCCGCGCTGGACGCCGATCCGATGATCAGCGCCCCCGCGACTGCCATGATGCGACCGATTCGCATGGTGGCCTCCCTGGAAGTCGACCGCTCGCAGCCACTCCCGACCGGCTCGCGGAGCGGCCCGGCCCTGGCCAACCCTTCTGACGGCACGCGCGGGCCTCCTTGCGTCTCAACAATCGCCCGCCGGCGCATCGCTCCCCGATGCTACCTCGACGCCTATACCGCTGACAAGGGGTCTGTCCAGGCCAAAAGCGGCCGAAGACGGACTGATCGAGTGGATCTATGGCGGCCGCCCCGCACGGCGCGGGCGTGGCAGCGGTTGCCTTGGCAAAGTTCCGCTCGGGATCGCGCGGGAATCGGGTAGACTCGCGGCGGACGAATTCCGATCGCGGAGGCCCGCATGCTCAGGAAGATCCGGCGCATCGTCACCGGCCACAACGCGCAGGGCAAGTCGGTGATCGCGAGCGACGCACCGTCGCCGCACGTGCTCTCACTCATGACGGACCCGCCATTCGGGCTGACCGACCTCTGGGTCACCCACGGCTCGCCGGCGGACAACTCGGGCAGCGCCGACGGGGCCGCCCGCCCCGCCATCACGCTGGAGCCGCCGCGCGGCGGCAGCATCTTCCGCGTCGTGGAGTTCCCGCCCGACCAGGCCACCGCGGGTACGCTCGACCGCAAGAAGCTCTTCGAGGCCATGCGCGCCGGCGGGGCCATGGACCACGAAGGCACCCGCCACGCGGGCATGCACAAGACGGCCACCGTCGACTACGCCATCGTGCTGTCCGGGGAGATCTACGCGGTGATGGACGAAGGCGAGACCCTGATGGGGGGCGGCGACTGCCTGGTCCAGCGTGGCACCAACCACGCCTGGAGCAACCGGAGCAACGCCCCGTGTCTGGTGGCCTTCATCCTCGTCTCCGCCAACCCGCTCTGACGGCCCAAGAGCCAGGACCGAGTTTCACAGGATCTCGGCCGGGGGACTCGCAGGAGAGCGCCGGTCCGAGGTGGGCGAGGATGGCGCGCACCACCACCGGGTCCGGCACAATGGCGATGAGGCGGCCGGCCGGGAGCCACTCCGCTCGGCGCCGGTTATTTCGCCTCGAGTAGCTCGGCGATGAACTTGCGCCCGGCCGGCGAGTCCCAGTCGCGCGGCCCGACCACGCGCCCCACGAGATTGCCGCGACGATCCACGAAGTAGACGGTGGGCGGCCCGAAGACGCCGTAGAGGCGACCGGTCACGTCACCACTCTCGTCGAGCAGGACGGGTGCGGTGTACCCGCGCTCCTTGACGGTTGCCCGCACCAGCTCGGGGTTCTCGCGGAAGTCGATCAGGACGACCTCCAGGCCTTTGGCCTTCAGCTCGCTCGCCACCTGGTTGACGGAAGGTAACTCCTTCCGACAGTCCGGTCACCAGGTGGCCCAGAAGAACAGCATGGCCACCTTCCCGCGCAGCTCCGACAGATGGACCACCTTGCCGTGGAGGTCGGGCAGGCTGAAGGCGGGCGCGGGCTTCGGCGGCTCGTAGGGAATGACCTGCATCGACGCGAAATCGGGTTCCGCGAGCGCGGCCGTGGCGACGAGCGCCACGACCACCCCGACCACGAGAGCGGACGGCCACTTCATCACGCCCCTCCGGACTCCTTGAGCGCCTTGAGCACCTCGTCCGCACTCAGCAGGTTGAGCGGGTTGTCCAAGACCTTGATGTACTTGACGGTGCCCGTCTTGTCGATGATGAAGTACGCACGTTTGGCGTAGCGATAGACCGGGCTCTGCTCGTTCGTCTCCAGCGCACCGTATGCCGTCAGCATCTGGCGGCGGGGGAAGTCGGACAGGAGGATCTGCTTGCCACCGGCGTTGTTCTCCTTTAGCCACGCGGCGAGGGAGGGGGGCGGATCAGTGCTGACGCCCACAACGTGGGCGCCCAGGGCTTCGAACTGCGGCATGGCCGCCTCGAAGCCCAGCATCTCCTTCGTTCAGGTGCCGGTGAAGGCAGCGATGAACGTGTAGAGGACGATGGGGCCCCTGGCGGTCAGATCGGAGAGCTTGACCGGTTTCCCGTCGGTGCCGTTGAGCGTGAAGTCGGGCGCCTTTTGTCCGACCTCGAGCGCGCTGGCGGCACCCACGAGCAGCGCGCTGGCGAACAGCGCCAGCAACGCGGCGACGATGGTGCGTGGTGGCGTCATCGAGCGTCTCCTTCCGTGGTGTGTGGGGAGTAGCGAACAAACCCGTGTGCAGTCTAACACGGGGCCGGGGCTGATTGTTCCCCGCCGGAGCCTGTCAAGAGGAACGAGACAGGGCGCGCGGTTCGTTGACTCGTGAGCGCTCCGTATCGGATCATGGCCCATGGCCTGTCCCACTGGCCTTCATCGTGATGAGCCGCATGGTTGTGGGAATGGTGCGGAGTCGGCACGGCGGAGCACAGGCGCCTCGGTCCCGAGCTTTCGCCGCTGCCCGCCCGCGCGCCGCGTCCCGCCCGCCGCCGGCGGTTTTGACAAGCATGGCGCCGCGGGGTATCGTTCCCGACCAAACGATCGAAGCGAGGTCGCGATGACGCTCAGGGTGCAAGGGCAGGCCTGGATGCACTCCCCCGCGTTCGACCGGAACCCGATCGGCGTGGAGTACGATCCGGACGAGCTCCTGCGGAAGTTCCGGGCGGGCGTGCCCGTGGCCGAGCTGGTCGTGCGCGACTGAGCGGCCGGGGACGCGGTGACGTGGCGGGCACCGTCGCGCTGGTGACGGGCTTCGAGCCCTACGGGGGCCGCGGGATCAACCCCGCCTCCGAGGTGGTGAAGCGCCTTGGCGGTCTCGACATCGAGGGCGCGCGCGTCGTCGGGCGTGTCCTGCCCGTGTCCTTCGCCGCGCTTCCCGCACGGGCGCGCGAACTGATGCGGGAGCTCGATCCCCGCGTCGTCGTGAGCCTCGGCCTCTGGCCCGGCGAGCCGACGATCCGCCTGGAGCGGGTCGCGGTCAACGTGGCGGATTTCGAGATCCCGGACAACGAGGGCGCCCTGATGCGTGACGACATGGTGGAGGCGGCGGCGCCGACCGCCGTGTCGTCCACCCTGCCACTCCGCGCGATCGAGTCCGCGCTGCTCTCGGCTGGCATCCCGGCCCGGCTGTCGGCCTCGGCCGGCACTTTCCTGTGCAACGCCGCCCTGTACGCCTTCCTCCGCACCGAGCAGGCCCGGGCCGGGGCGCGCTGCGGCTTCGTCCACCTCCCGTACTTGCCGCCGCAGGTCGCGGCGCTGCTCGCCGACCTGCGAAAGGAGCAACGGCTCGAGCTGCACCAGCGGGCCGATCTCGCCTCGATGAGTCTCGAGGCGATGGTGGAGGCGGTCCACATCGTCCTCGCCGTCTCCCTGGGCTAGAGCGATGAGAAGGGCCCATCTGCGGCGTTGGCGCCCTCGACTGCACGCTCAACGTACAGGGAGTACGCCTCGCGTGCAGCCATCGGGCGCCGCCTTGCAGCTGGACCCTTCTCATCGCTCTAGCCACGCGAGTCGAGCGGGGGACGGCGACGCCTTCCTCCGGGTTCGGTAGGGTCCTCACGCCCTCGTGGTCGAGCCGATCCTCGAGCTCACGGAGGTCACCAAGCGGTTCGAGCACACCCTCGCCGCCGACCGGCTCTCCCTCACCGTCTACCAGGGCGAGTTCTTCACGTTCCTGGGACCGAGTGGTTCGGGGAAGTCCACCATCCTGCGCATGATCGCCGGCCTCGAGCAGCCGGATGCCGGACGCATCCGGATCGCGGGCCGAGACGTCGACGACGTGCCCCCCTGGCGCCGCAACCTCGGCATGGTCTTCCAGCAGTACGCGATCTTCCCTCACATGACCGTCGCCCAGAACGTGGCCTACGGCCTGCGCGTCCGCCGCCGGCCTTCCAGCGAGATCGCGCTGAAGGTGGCCACCGTGATCCAGCTCGTGGGGCTCGAGGGGATGGCCGACCGGGACGTCACCCGGCTGTCCGGCGGCGAGCAGCAGCGGGTGGCGCTGGCCCGGGCGCTGGTGCTCGAGCCGTCTCTCCTGCTCCTCGACGAACCGCTCTCCGCGCTCGACGAGAAGATCCGCCGCGGGATGCAGGCCGAGCTCAAGCACATCCAGCAGAAGACGGGGACGACGTTCCTCTATGTGACCCACGATCAGGAGGAGGCCCTCACCATGAGCGACCGCATCGCCGTGCTCGATCGCGGCGCGTGCGTGCAGTGCGACGCCCCCGAGCGGCTGTTCCGCCGTCCGCGCACCCGCTTCGTCGCCGGCTTCTTCCGCGGCTGCAACATCGTCGCCGCCGCCGTGCTCGGTCAGGACGCGGGCCGGGTCCGGCTGAGCATCGGCGGCCAACCCCTGACCGTCGCGCTCGAGGACGTGCCGCCGCCCGACACGCCCCGGATGGACGTCGCGATCCGGGCCGAGCACCTGCGCCTCGGCGCCGGGGCCGAGGGCTGCGAGACGCGGATCCCGGCGATCCTGGTGGAGACCATCTACCGTGGGACGAACGTGGACCACGTGCTGGAATGGCCCGACGGCCAGCGGGTCGTGGCGACGTCCACCCGCCGCGAGGCGGCCGCGGGCGGCGCTCAGGTGACGTGCGGCCTGGATGCCGCCGACGTCATTCCCCTCGCGGGCTGACCGCGCCTCGCGCCCCCACCACGAGCAGCGCCCCCACCAGCGCCAGGGTCAGCGCGATGAGCAGGCTCATCAAGGCGTAGAGCGTCGGCGACAGCCCCACCTGGAGGAACGTGGACCAGATGTAGGTCTGCACCGTGTTGAGCGGCCCCTGCACCAGCCCCGTCCGGATCGTCTCGTTGAACGACAGGATCACCGAGAAGATGCCCGCGCCGAGCACGCCGTGGCGGATCAAGGGCAGCTCGACATCCACGAAGGCCCGCCACCGTCCGGCGCCGTGCAGGTAGGCCGCCTCGAGGTACACCGGGTCGAACGTCGCCATCACCGCCAGGATGATGAGGAACGCGAACGGCAGCGCCCACAGCACGTGGACGACGGTGATGGTGCCGAGGCTCGGCGTGACGCCGAGCTGGCGGAAGAAGAAGGCGCTGGCCAGCCCCATGCTGACGCCGGGCACGAACAGCGGCAGGAGCATCGTGAGCACGATGAGCCGCTTCGGCCGGAGCTCGCGCACGGCCATTGCGGCCAGGAGCGCGAGCGGAGGCGTCAGGACCCCGACCAGGGCGCCGATCAGGAGCGAGTTCTGGATGCCGCCGACCAGGAGCGGGTTCCGCCACAGCTCCCGGTACCAGCGCAAGGTCGGGCCGGGTTCGCCGACGCCGGCGGGGGCCAGTGAGGAGGCCAGCGGCGGGACGAGCGGCACGTACAGGAAGAGCAGCACGAGGGCGATGTACGTCCAGGCCAGGCCGGCGGCGCCGGACCGTCGGCGCGTCATCAGAACCGCCAGCGCACGATCTTGCCCAGCACCGCCCGCAGGTCGAAGGCGACGTACCAGCAGGTCAGCAACAGCAGCATGACGCCGACCACGACGCTCGACATGGCCGCGGCCAGCGGGTAGTTGAGCACGTCCAGGGCGCTCGTGATGGTGTTCCCCATGAGCTGGTAGCCGACCCCGCCCAGGATCACCGGCACCGCGCCTTCCCCGAAGGAGCCCACGAAGCCGAAGATCACGGCGGCGAACACGCCGGGCATCGACAGCGGCAGCGTCACGTGCAGGAAGGTCCGGCGCGGATCGGCCCCCAGGAGCCAGCTCGCCTCCTCGAGGCGGCGGTCGATCCCGTCGAGCGCGGCCCAGAGCGGATAGATCATGAACGGCATGTAGGAGCTGATCAGCCCGACGAAGACCGCGAAGTCGCTGAAGAGCAGCCAGTCGACCGGCCGGTGGGTGAGGCCGAGCGCCTGCAGCGCCCGGTTCACCGCTCCCGTGCGTGAGAGCAGGGACACCCAGGAGAACGTCCGGATGATGTAGTTGACGAGAAACGGCACGGTGAAGAGCAGCAGGATGGTCCGGCTCACGTCGCGCCGCACGCGCATGGCCAGCACATAGGCGATGGGATAGGCCAGCACGAGGCCGAGCGCGGTGACGGCCGCGGCCACGTTCAGGCTCCGGACCAGCACGGAGAGCCGCGCGCCCGAGAAGAACTCGGCGTAGGAGGCGACGGACAGCGCGGGCCGGATCCAGAATCCGGCCCGCTCGCCGAAGCTCCATACGAACATCAAACCGAGCGGGACGAGGAGCAGTCCGCCGACGACCCCGAGCGGCGTCAGGAGGAGCAGCCGCCGCGCGAGCGCCGCGGACCGGACACCTGGCCGGGTCACGCGGCCTTGAATCGGGCCCACTCGGACTCGTACACCTGCACGTGGGTCGGCCAGCGATTCTGCCAGGTGCCGCCGGCCCGGAACTTCTTCTTCACGTTGTCCTCGATGACCGCGACCTCCTCGGCCTCCTTGCCGGAGAAGTCCTTCTGGTTCGCCTTGGCGTAGGGGCCAGCTTGCGGATTGGTCAGGTACCCGCGCAGGAGGGTGATCTTGGCCCCGTACCAGCCGCCCAGCATGAAGTCGAGCAGCGCGTAGGCGGCGGCCGACTGCTCCGCGGAGCGCTTGGGGTTCCGCACGACGTAGGCCGCCATGGCCCAGAGCAGATAGCCTTCTTTGGGCGCCGCGTAGACGGCGTTCACGCCTTTCTTCTTGGCCGCGAAGACCATGGGCTCCCAGCAGTCGATGACGTGCACCTCCTGGCTGGTCAGGAGGTTCACGGCCTGCTCGAAGCTCGACCAGATCACGCGGAACTGTCCCGCCTTCTTCTTCTCGATCAGGAAGTCGATGACGCTCTTGAGCTCGCCCGGCGTCATGTTGGCCGGGTCCTTGATGGACGCGAGCTTCGCCTTCTGCATGTAGAGGGCCGTCTTCTGCCCGGTCGTGGTGAAGTTGTCCTCGAGGGCGACGAAACCCTTCCACTTGGGGTCGAACATCGCGGCGTAGGAATCGAGCGGGCCGGTCTTGTCGGGCAGGTAGGCGAAGGAGTCGCCCTGGAGCACGGTGGGCACGCCGTACACCTTGCCCTGATAGCCGATGAACTCGAAGCCCGGCTTGCCGGACGCGAGGAAGTCGCGGACGTACGTGTCCTTGCCCCAGTTGGGGAGGCGGGCGGTATCGATCGGCTCGATCAGGTTGTTCTCGACGAGCGGCTTCTGCATGCCGCCCACGATGTTGACGATGTCGTAGACCTGGGAGCCGCCGCCGGCGATCAGCACGTTGAGGACCGCCGACGGGGCGTTGCCCATCGCCACCAGCTTCACGTCCCAGCCGCTCGCCGCGGTGAACCTCGACCAGTCGCCGCCGGGGTCGCCCACGCCGACGTCGGCCAGGGTGACCGCGCCCTTGGCCGCCCGCGCCGGCGCCCACGGCGCCGCTGCCAGCGCCGCCCCGGCGCCGCCGAGCGCCACGCGGGTCAGGAAGTCCCGACGACTCACGCCCGTTCGATCATGGTCCATGGAGCCTCCTCCTCGGTCCTCGGGGTTGGGGCCAGGCTGCGCTCGACGTCGACCGGCATCCCATCGGCGCGATCGCTCACTGGATCACCGAACGGGGCGTCGCCACCAGGCGGGTCACCTTGGCCTGCTCGCGGTCGATCAGGGTCGGCACCCGGGGCGCGATCTGGTTCTTCCAGTAGTCGCTCTGGTAGACGGCGTCGTACAGCCGCTTGCGCTCCTGCTCGTTCTCGAAGCGCCGGATCCAGACGTAGACGCTCTCCTCCTCCTCGCCGACGAAGCTGCCGAGGATCACCATACCCATCTTGACCTGGAACGGGATGATCTCCTCCTCCATGCACTTGACCCAGTTGTCGCGCTGCCCCGGACGGACGTGGTACTGACGGAGCTCGAAGAACATGAGGGCCCTCCTTGGCACGGGCGCCTCGGCGGGCCGCCCGGCGCCGCTAAGCATAGCGCATCTTCGTGGATCCGCCAGACCATCGAGAAGCTGATTCGTATGTCACAATACGCAGGTGAAGAGCATAAGCGAGATCCACACGAACGACCGTCACTTGCTGGCCGGGCGCCGTCCCGTCGGGCTTCGTGGGATCGACGTCGTCGATTCCCGGCGAGCCTCCTGACGCCGCCGACGGAGGGGGAGCCGTGTCCGACTTCCGCCAGTACTTGCAGGCCCTCGAGAAGGCCGGGCAGCTCGTTCACGTGACGAAAGAGGTGAGCCCCGAGTTCGAGGTCGCGGCGTACGTCCGCAAGTCGTCCGACACGGACGGCCCGGCGTTCGTCTTCGCGCACGTGACGGGGCATCCCGGCTGGCGGCTCGCCGCCGGGCTGTACGGGACGATGGCCCGCCTGCCGATCGCGCTCGGCTGCCCGATGGAGCAGGTCGTCGACCGGTACGGCGCCGCCGTGCGCACACCGATTCCACCGCGGCTCGTGAAGGACGGCCGGTGTCGCGAGGTCGTCCTGACGGGCGACCGGGCCGACTGCACGGCGTTGCCGATCGTCGTGCACTCCGAGCTGGACGCGGGCCGCTACCTCACGGCCGGCGTGATGTTCGGACGCGATCCCGACACCGGCATCCTGGGCGTGGGTCTCCAGCGCATGCAGCTCAAGGGGCCCCGGCGCTTCGGCGTCAACATGCCGGCCGAGCGGCGCGTGGGGCGCGCCGTCCTCAAGGCCGAGGACAGGAACGAGCGGTTCGGCGTCGCGGTGGTGCTCGGCGCCGGGCCGTACGTCGACCTCGCCTCGCAGGCGAAGATCCCGCACACGCAGGAGAAGCTCGGCGTGGCCGGCGCCCTGGCCGGACACCCCATCGAGCTGGTGCCGTGCGAGACCGTCGACGCCGACGTGCCCGCCGACGCCGAGATCGTCATCGAGGGCCACTTCGTGCCCAGGGCGCGCGAGCCCGAAGGGCCGTTCGGCGAGGTCGCCGGCACCTACGGCCTCCTCGGCAACCGCCACGTCTTCGAGGTCAGCGCCATCACGATGCGGCAGGACGCGATGTACCAGACGGCCCTCACCGGCCTGCCGACGACGGACAACCACGTGCAGGCCTGGCCGGCCATCTGCGAATCGATCAAGCGCCTGGCCCAGCAGGCCTGCCCCGAGGTCGTCGACGTGCACGCCATCGGCCCCTACTACCTCGCGATCGTCTCGATCCGCAAGCGGCTGGCCTACGAGGCCCGCAACGTCATCCTCGACGCTCTTCCGACCGCCGGGGCGCCCCAGGCCAAGTACTGCATCGTCGTGGACCCCGACGTGAACGTGCGCGACCTCACCCAGGTGCTGTGGGCGCTGTACACCCGGGTGCAGCCGGACCAGGACGCGATCATCTTCCCGCCGATGGTCGGCGCGCCGCTCGACCCCTCGGCGCCGGTGCATCGCCACTCGTCGAAGATGGGCTTCGACGCGACCGTCCCGCTCGGGGAGTCGCGGGAGCGTTACAGCCGCGTGGTCGTCCCCGGCGTCGACCAGGTGTCGTGGTGACCGCAGGCAGCGCCGGCCGGGCTTCGTTTCCCCCGAGTACCCATCCGCAGCTCTTCCGGATGGCTCGCCTCGGACGGCGGGGGCCCCAGCCCCGCGACGTCCTGCGGCTCGCCCCGCAAGAGCTGCGTTCGGGCGAGTGGGTGACGCAGCCCGGTCGCGCGGCCCCCGGGGCCAGGCCCCGCACGCCTCGCGCGTGGTGCATGCACGAATAATGCGGCCTAGGGTCTCCGCAGGAGACCCCGCCGCGGGGCAGGATGCGCCGGAACCGCGCCCGTCCTGCCGAGAAGACAACCCCACACCCCGAGGGAGGAGCCACATGCAAAGACCGCTGAACCGAGTTCCCCTTCTCTCGCTTGTCGTGGTCATCCTGATGGCGGTCGCTCCGAGTCCTTCACGTGCGATCACCGACCTCGGGGAGTTCTGCTTCAACTTCAATGGATCCAGCGACACGATCAGGGCCGAGGCCCAGGCGTCGGCGAACCTCGTCGCGCTGAACTTCAGGTGGCGACAAGCGAACGCCTATGAGGTGGTCGGCGCCGGTACCGCGACCGCCAGCATGCTGGTGCCCGGCAGCTTCAGCATGGGGCTCGTCGGGACTCACGGAACCTCGTTTTTCGGCGGGAACCGGATCTGCAGCCTCTTCGCCACGCTCAACCCGCCCACCTTCAGCGGCCCCTTCTTCGTCCAGTGCGCCGGGACACCGATACCCTTCGTGTTGGCCGGCACGATCAACCAGGTCGCATGCGTGGCCGCGATGTCCCCGGAGACGCTGGAAGAAGGTCGCGGCCCGGGACTGGGAGAATAGATCCGGCGAGACCAGAGCGATGGCCGCCCGGACGGGAGACCTGACGGGTCGACGCCGACGCCCGAGGGCTCATCGCATCACGTCCGCGTATCGGGAGCCCGGCGATCTCGACACCGAGGCGGTCGTTCCGTCTCGGACGGCCCGGGGCCCGCCCCCTCAGTGCGCGTGCTTGGCGCGCTGGGCCGGCTGGAGCGTCTCGATCGTCTCCGCCGAGCGGTTGAAGATGTCCGGGACGGGCCAGCCCTGGAGACCGGCGTAGGTGTCGACCTGGGAGCGATGGTGAACCTCGTGCTCGACCATCATCATCAGGAGACGCCAGCCGGAGAGCGTGGAGCCGGGCGTGTCGATCGTCTCGATGCGACGGGTCAGCCACGCATCGGGCGTGTCCTTCAAGAGCGCCGTGAACCGCGCCGCGGACGCCCGGAGCCAGGGGAGCCACGTGTGCTGGTCCTCGGGGTCGTGCTCGGGGGGAAGCGTGATCCAGCCCTCACCGCGATAGGCGCTCGCGAAGTACAGACGCGAGGCGCCGATGTGGCCGACGATGTGTCCGAGGCTCCAGCCGGCCTCGCCGTCGATGGCGGGCGGCTTCCAGGCCGCCGCGGCGGGCGGCAGCGCCGCCACGTCACGCTCGGTCCGTCGAGTCACGCTGTCGAAGAAGCGCAGATAGGAAGCGATGTCGGTGATCACGTCACCCTCCTCGTCCGGCGCGGGCCGTCATGTCCATCTCGTCATCCGGGATCCTCGAGCACAGCGGCCGATCAGGGACCGCCGCCACCGATGCAGCTGCCGGCCACGTACCTGCCCCTCGTGCATTCGCGGGCACGTTCCGCATCTCGTTCCGCCCACGCTCGCGTCGTGGCCTCGCGCTCGGCGGGCGACATCGCGCAGCCCGGGAGAGCTGCGCTCACCACCAGGGCGGCGAGGCCCAGGGTCCCGGCGCGAATCAGTCGACGCCCCCGCCGGCCTTCCCCCCGACCCCGCCCGCGACCGATCGCGGCCCTGGCCGCCGCCCCGGTCATTGCCGTGGCTCCGCGGGCATCCCGGGGCCCCTCAGCCTCGCTCGGCGATCTCGGCGATCTTCCGGAACGTCAGCACCCGCCGCCGGTTGCCGTCCGGCATCTTGGCGATGTCGGCGTCGGTCAGCGCGATGGTCGTGCCGTACGCCTGATAGGTCGGGATCTGGTCGTCGGGCAGCGGCGGCAACGTCTGCTTGCGCGCGAAGGCGGCCTCGATGGCCGGCCCCAGCTCCTCCATCTTCCTGGCCTCCCGCTCCGCCTCCTTCTCCTTGAACTCCGGCATGACCTCGGCGGCGAACAGCTCGAGCGCCTCGCAGATGTGCTCGTGCCGGTTCTTGCCGCCCTGCTGGATGAAGATGGTCTGGTCCACGCCGGACTCCTGGAAGATGCGCAGGGTCTCGCGGAGCTGGTCCGGCGTGCCGATGCAGCCGGCGCCCGCGCCCAGGACCTCGGTGCCGATCTGGTCGCGAACCGCCAGGTAGCGGTTCCAGATGTTGGTCCGCCCCGGTGTGTGCTTGCCGAAGACGTAGTGGTGGGCCAGCGCGAACTGGAAGAACCGAAAGCCGTCGTTGCCGCGCCGCGCGGCCTCGCCGGTGTCGGGGTGACAGGAGAAGCCGGTGACCATGGCGATGTTGGGGTTGACGGCGTGGCCGATCGGCACGCACTCGCGCTTGAAGGTCTCGTAGTAGTCTCTCACCCAGTGCCGGGCCTCGGCGGGGTCGACGAAGGCGAAGGTGAGGGCGCCGATGCCGAGCTGGGCGGCCAGGTGGATGGTCTCGCGGTTCGAGCAGGCCACCCAGATCGGCGGATGGGGCTTCTGCACCGGTTTCGGCAGCACGTTGCGGGCGGGCATGGAGAAGTACTTGCCGGTGAAGCCCGGATAGGGGTCCATCACCATCATGTTGGCGACCTGCTCGACCGTCTCCCGCCACATGCCGCGCCGCTCGGAGGGAGCGATGCCGAAGCCCTCGAGCTCCGCCCGTGACGCGGATTCTCCGGTGCCCCAGTCGACGCGGCCGCCCGAGACCAGGTCGAGCGTCGCCACTCGCTCGGCGACCCGAGCCGGCGCGTTGTAGCCCGGCGGCATCAGCACGATGCCGTGGCCGAGGCGGATCCGCCTGGACCGCTGCGACGCCGCCGCCAGGAAGACCTCCGGCGCCGAGGAGTGGGAGTACTCCTCGAGGAAATGGTGCTCCACCTCCCAGGCGTAATCGATGCCGAGCCGGTCGGCCAGCTCGACCTGGGCCAGCGCGTCCTGGAAGAGCTGGAGCTCGGCCCCGTCCTCCCAGGGCCGCGGCAGCTGGTGCTCGTAGAAGACCCCGAATCGCATGGCCAACTCCTTTCCTGCTAACGAAGCGCTCCACGACCCGGCGGCGCGGACGGTTGGAACATTATAACCGCCCCGGCGCATGTGCCAGTACTCCCGGTCCGCAGGTGAGGCGCTCGACAGCGTCCGAGAGGCGTTCACGGCCGTCGAAGCCGGCCGCGAGGCCAGTCGACGCGAGCGCGTCTCGGCATCGTTCGCTCAGCGCATGACGGCGCTTCCGTTGACAGGCCCACCGATTCGAGGATAATGACGCCACCCTGTTCGCTTCGCGCGCGGCTCAGACTCAGGTAGCGGATCTCGAACGTCGCTATCAGCGGGAGGACTTGGAATGACCAAGGCCGATAAGATCTGCATCGTCGCATCGGTGGCGCTCGTGTGTTCGAGCGTCACGGTCGTTTCGCACGCGCAACAAGCCAGCATGACGTTCTTCATCACCAGCGCCGGACCCGGCAAGGGCGGTGACCTCGGTGGCATCGAGGGCGCAGACCGGCATTGCCAGTCGCTGGCGCAGGCGGCGGGGGCGGGCAGCCGCACCTGGCGCGCGTATCTCAGCACGCAAGGCGCCGGCGGCACGCCGGCCATCAACGCGCGCGACCGGATCGGGCGCGGCCCGTGGCAGAACGCCAAGGGTGAAGCGATCGCGCAGAGTGTCGACGACCTGCACAGCGCCAACAACAAGATCAGCAAGCA
>WNGE01003726.1_pt1 | contig 35002 bp, 29 predicted proteins | sample 5400651 | NCBI WGS metagenome assembly WNGE01 (sample SAMN13153370, study PRJNA577476) | soil metagenome | isolation source: 60 cm soil or saprolite under grassland replicate 2 | place: USA:California | collected 2016-06-15
GGCGAGTGAGAGGCCACGTAAATGCCGGCTCCGAAGAGGACGGCAGCGAGGACCAGGACGACGAAACGGTTGCGGAGCGAGAATCCGACGAGACGGCCCAGCATCTCAATCCTTTTGGACGGGCGGATTCCGGGATTTCAATCTCTCGGACTCGAGAAGCTGGGCACCGTGAACGACGATTCGCTGGCCAGGCGAGAGGCCGGACCTCACCGTGACCGTGTCGGAAGAGGAGTCTTCCGTCTCGACCCGCTGCCTGCGAAAGGCGCCGTCGCCCGACACGACGTAGACGTACGAGCCGTCGCCCTCGAGGAGTACGGCGGACTTCGGGATCGCGAGCCCGCGCCGCGCGGGAGTGGAGATCGCGAACGTCGCCAGCATCTGGGGATGCAAAAGCCCCGACGGGTCCTCGATCGCGATCCGGACGGTGAAGCTCCGCGTTTGGGCGTCGGCCGATCGCGAGATGGCCAGGACCCGGCCCGAGAAGTGCTGGTCTGGAAACGCGGCGGTCGACACCTCGACTCTCGCGGAAGGTTTGACCTGCGCGAGATCCACCTCGGGCAGGCTCCCGAGGCCCCAGATCGTCGCCTGGCGTTCGAGCGCGAGCGCAGTTTCGGTCAGACCGAGGTTCGCGCGCTTCGCGTCGGCCTGCGCGGCGGCGGCCCGCGCCTGGTCGCGCTCGGCGCGGGAGGCGTCGAGGTCCTGCCGCGCAACGACGCCGTCGCGGGAGAGCCGGGAGAGCCGCTCGAAGTTTGCCTCAGCGAGGTGGAGCTTGGCGTCGGCGCTTGCGGCGTCCGACAGCGCGGCCTGCTCTTCGGTCGTCCATGGCTTTGCGGCCAGCGTGCCCGTCAGCGTAAGAACTCCGGCGCCCGCGGTTTCGCCGACGGCCGCCGTCTCGATTCCGGCCGTGCGGGCCGCGTCGGGAGACAGGCGGACGACCGAAGGCGGCTCGGCACTCTTCTGCGCGGCCGGCGGCTGCTCCTTCGCACGGCAGGAGGAGAGAGCCGCGAGCAGGACCGTCGCGACGGCGAGGCCGAAACGCCTCATCGCCGCAGTATATGGATTCGATCCGGCGGCCCGAGGCGCCGAGGACTGCCGCAGCCGAGGTCGTGGCGCGGTCTCTATGTGGCAAGTGGAGACCTGACCCTCAATGTGGCAAGTGGAGACCTGACCCCATCTTCAGGCTCGACAGCACGTACTCCATTCCGCCGAGGATCTGGCCCCGCACGGGGATGCCGAGCTCGGGGTGAATCCACCAGTCCGACGACTCGCCGCGGCTCGTGCGCAAGAGGTGCATCGCGCGGAACTCGCCGGCCGGCGTCTTCACCGCCTCCTCTCCGGCGACGCGGCGCGTCACGACGCACGTGGAACCGAGGGGCGAGTCGAACCCGGACGGCGCGATGTAGCAGACGAGCTGCGAGGCCGGGCCGGCCACGGCGGCGACGCCCATCCAGCCGGACGCGGCGATCGCAGGCGCCGCGAAGGCGAACGACGGCGGCAGCACGAGGTCCTGCTGGAGGATCCCGGCCTCCTTGCCGCGCAGGCGTCCGGTCAAATGATCACCCTCGACGAAGAACCGCGCGCGCTCGACCGCTTCCCCCTGGCGCTTCGTGATCTCCGCGAACTTCAGCTTCCCGGTCGCGTCCGTGCCCTGGAAGACGTCAACGACGAGGTCCCCGATCTCGATCTGGCTCCGGACGAGCCGTCCGCCGTCCTCGCGGGCGAAGAGCGTCCAGCGCTCCCCGCCGCGCTTTCCCGACGCGTCGCGGTAGAGATAGGTCCCGCGCGCGAGCTCGGCCCCGCGCTCGTAGCGCCCTTCGTGCTCGCTTAGACGGCCGCCGAGGATCGCGGCGATGTCCTCCTCCATCGTCTTGGCCGCCGGCGTTTCCGTGATGCGCCCGATCTCCCCTTCCTCGCCGCTCTCGACGATGATCGTCGGGACGTTGATGATTCGCCGGCCGGCGATCACGTCCTGCGGGTGCAGGAAGTCGTTGTCGAGCGCGACCAGGCGCACGGAGATGTTGGGATTCGAGGCGGCGTGAACGCTCTTCAAGACGCGCGGCACGAACTCCTTGCTGTCGCCGCACCAGCTGCCGAAGACGACCGTCAGCGCGACCGGCCGCTTCTCCTTCGCGAGCCCGGCGACCGCGGCCGGGACCGGCTGATAGCTCTCCATCGACCGGCCCCACGCCGGCACCGTCGCGAAGAGGGTCCTCTCGTCGACGTCGCCCACGAGACCCTGGTGCCGGGCCACGAGGACCGTCTTGCGCTTCCAGAAGAGGACTGCCGCGGACGAGTCGACATGCTGCAGCGACCCGCCGGGCTTGGCGACCACGTCGGGCGCGAGGTCGGCCGACATCCCGTCGGTCGCGACGTGAAACTCCTTGCGCGGCACGACCGAGAACGTCGACTTCTCGCGGTCGAGCAGAAGCGCCTTCTTCGAATCGGGCAAGAGGAGCGCGAGACGGCGCCCCGAGTCGGCCGACAAGACCTGCACGCCGCGGTCGAGCCGTCCGTTCACGTAGACGTCGCGGGTCGAGTCGCGCCATACGGGTTCGTCGGCGCGAGCCGCGGAAGCGAGGAGGAGACCGGCGAGGAGAACCAGTGCCGACAGCGAGAGCGTTCGCATTCGTCCGACCTCCGCTTTTCCTCTGGGAACACGGCGGTCCTCGCGTCTTATGCCGGGTTTCGCCGGTGCTAGGATTCGCCGCAAGACCGGAACTCATCAAGAAAGGGAGGCTTCCATGAAGGCACTCATCCGGGTTTTTCCCCTGGTTCTCGCAGGTCTTCTCCTCTGCGTCGCGATCGGCGCGGCCCAAGGCGGCGGCAAGGCCGTCGTGTGGCAGGCCGGCGACGTCAAGTGGACGCCGAGTCCCGCCATGAAAGGGCTGTCGATCGCTCCATTGTGGGGCGACCCGAGCAAGGGCGCGTACGGGGCGTTGAAGAAGGTCGCGGCCGGAACCGAATTCGGCTGGCACACGCACAGCTTCGATCAGAAGGTCGTCGCCATCTCGGGCACCTTCGATTTCCAGCTCGAGGGCGACACGGTGAAACAGCTGAGCGCCGGCTCGTACACGATGGTACCGGCGGGCGTCAAGCACACCGCGAAGTGCCAGATGGGCAGCGACTGCGTGTATTTCGAGGAACAGCCGGGCATGAGCGACTACAAGCCCGCGACGATGGCGGCGAAGCCCGCGGCGAAGAAGACGAAGAAGATGTAGGGCGCTCGGCCCGCCTTCGCGCGGCGCCGAGATGAGTCAGGCGGGCCGGCGTCCTTCCAGGCGGGACATGACCCGCATCAGGTCCTCGTGCGCGCCGACCAGGAAGAGCGTGTCTCCCGACTGCAGCGGCTCGTCGGTCGGCGCCGGGGAGTGCGGCGCGCCGCGGCGGATCATCGCCGGCACCGCGACGCGATCGTCCGCGACGCCGAGCTCGGCGAGTGTGCGCCCGGCCGCTGGAGTCTCCGGCAGCACGAAGAAGGTCAGCGCCGTACCCGCCTCGAGCGCCGCGGAGAGCCGCCGCCCCTCGGCGGCCCGCACGGCCGGGTCGCGAAGAAGCCGGTAGGCCTCGTCGCGCAGCACGCGAATCTGCGCCGCGACAACGTTGCCGGGGACGGCGAGCAGCCGCATCAGCCGCGACACGATCTCGACCGACGTTTCGAACTCTTCCGGGATCACCTCGTCTGCGCCGAGCTCCTTGAGCGGCTCGACCTGCGACACGTACCGCGTCCGGACGATGATGTGGACGTTCGCGTTCTCGCGCCGGCAGAGCCGGACGATTCGGCGCGTGCCGTCCGGGTCGGAGATGGCGATCACGACGGCGAGCGCGCGCGCGAGCCCGGCCGCCTCGAGCCCCTCCGGAGACGCCGCATCCGCGACGACGACGCGGCTGCCGTTCTCGCGCGCGACCTGCGCGCGCGAGGGATCCTCTTCCATCACGACGTGCGGGATTCCGGTCTCGGTGAGCACGTGGGCGACGTTCAACCCGTTCAGGCCGTACCCGATGATCACGATGTGGCCGGAGAGCGGGCGCTCCCGCTCGTCGGCGGGCTCCGGCCGGCTCCGCAGCCGCTCCGCGAGCTTCAACCCCGCGGTCACGAAGAGCGGCGCCGTTCCGAGCGTCAGCACCGCGACGGAAACGAAGAGTTGCTCGTCCTCCGGCCCGAGGACCCCGAGGCGCTTGCCCTCCAGCGCGAGCAGGAACGAGAACTCCCCGATCGGCGCGATCGCGAAGGCGGCACGCAGCGACGTGCGCGGCAGCGCGGAGGCGGCGCGAAACGCGGGATACGCGGCGACGATTTTGATGAGGACGGCGGCGAAGGCGGTCGCCAGCACGAGCGGCAGCGCGGAGAAGAGGAAGTTGGGGTCGAGGAGCATTCCGATCGACGCGAAGAAGAGCGCGGAAAGGAAGTCGCGAAACGGACGGAGGGTCCCGCCGATCTCGTGGATGAACTCCGTGTCGCCGACGACGACTCCCGCCGCGAACGCGCCGAGCGCCGCCGAGATCCCGAGGCGCCCCGCCGCGGCAATCGTGGCGACGATCAGGACGATCACGCCGGCCGTGAACACCTCCCGGCTGCCGAGGGCGGCGATGCGGCGGAACAGCCGCGGCACGATCACGCGCGCGACCAGGATGAGCGCAAAGACGCCGACGACCGCGATCGCGACGCGCGTCAGCACGCGCGGCAGCGGCGGCGCATTTCCTCCCGAGGCGAAAGCGGGGACGAGCAGCATGAGCGGAATCACCGCGAGGTCCTGGAAGAGCGAGACCCCGAGGAACCTCCGCGCGAACGGCGCTCCCATTTCGTCGCGGGTGGCCAGGATCGGGAGCACGACCGCCGTCGATCCGAGCGCGACCAGGATCCCGTAGAAGGCGGTGCGGCGCGGGTCGGACCCGAACGGCATCCCGACGAGAACGACGAGGAGCACCGTCAGCCCCATCTGCAGCGAGCCGGAGACGAGCGTCGTCTTCCCGAGCGTGCGGAGCTTGTCGAACGGCAGGTGCAGGCCGATGAAGAAGAGAATGAGAGCGACGCCGAGCTCGGCGATGACCTCGACCTGCCGGGTGTCGCGGATCCAGCCGAGAGCGTGCGGTCCGATGACGATGCCGGTCACGAGGTAGGCGATGACCTCGGGCACGCGGAAGCGCTTGCCGAGAAAGAGCAGCGGAAACGCCGCCGCGAGGATGATGGCGACGTCGAAGAGAAGCGGCATGGGGGTCAGGTCTCCACTTGCCACATAGAGGGTCAGGTCTCCACTTGCCACTTTCGGCGGTTGAAGGTAGTCAGCGGAGACCGGGCGCCGGAAACCAGGAACACACCGACGAGAACGATCAGGCCGCCGGCGACCGTGGTCGCGTGCACGGGCTCCCCGAGGAGGACGACGGCGGCCGCGAGCGTGACGAGCGGCTCGAGATACAGGAACGCCGCGACGCGCGAGGTCTCTAACTTCTCGAGCGCGGCGTACCAGAAGAGGTAGCCCAGGCCGGAGCAGCCGATCCCGAGAAAGGCGATTGCCGCCCAGCTCGCACCAGAGAGCCGCGCATATTCGGTCCAACCGGCGCGGAGGACGAAGAGCGGCGCGAGCATGGCCCATCCGGCCAGCATCGCGAACGCCGTCGCGCGGGCGCTTCCGAGACGCATGAGAGTCCGCCGGCCGACGACGCTGTAGATCGCCCAGTTAACCGTGCTCGCCAGGATCAAGAGGTCACCGCCTGTCGTCGGAAGCGCGAGCAGCCCGCCGGAGAAATTCCCGCGGGTGACGACAAGCGCGGCTCCGGCGAAACCCAAGAGGAGACCGGCGACCTTCGCGGATCCGAGCCTCTCGCGGAGAACCACCGCCGAAAGAAGAGCCGACCAGATCGGGATCAAGCCGATCAACCAGCCGGTGTGGACTGCAGTCGTGAGCGTCAAGCCGTGGGCCTGGAGCATCTGATGCAGAAAGATTCCGAGAAACCCCATCACCGCGAGGGCGGGCCAGGACTCCTTCGGAGGAAGTTCCAGCCGACGTCGGACCGCGAGCAACGTCAGCAGGAACGCTGTCCCCAGCGCGAAGCGCGTGAACACGAGGGGGATCGGAGAAATCTCGGAGAGCGCGGCGCGCGTGGCGACGAAGGAAATCCCCCACAGGATGACCGCAGCGAGGGCAGCCAGTCGTGGCGGCATCGCTCTCCAATGTGGCAAGTGGAGACCTGACCCCCAATGTGGCAAGTGGAGACCTGACCCCATTCTAAGATGCAGGGCCGACGTTCGGGAGGCACATGACCGAAACAGCCCCGCCCAAGAAGTCGCTGGTTCGCCGGATTACCCAGATCCTCGCAACGGTCATCACGATCGCCTTCCCGTTCCTGGTCATCACGCTTCTCCCGGTGGGCCGCCTGGTCACGAAGCTCGATGCGCTCCTCGACAGAACGGGACCATTCGGCATGGTCATCTTCGTCGTTCTCTACGTCATCGACGCGGTTCTTCTCGGTCCCGCCTGGCTCTTCGCCCTGGTGGCGGGTTTGGCCTTCGGGCTCGTGCGCGGCGGCCTGCTCGTCTGGGCCTCTGCGACCCTCGGCGCCGCGGCGGCCTTCCTGATCGCGCGATATTTCGCGCGTCATCGAATCGAAAAGCTCGTCCGAAAGAACGAGAAATACGAGGCAGTCGACCGCGCGATCCGGCGGCACGGCTGGAAGGTCGTCTTTCTATTACGGATCTCGCCGATCCTCCCGTACACGCTCTCCAGCTACATCTACGGGCTCACGGCGGTGGACTTCTGGCACTACATCATCGCGAGCGCCGTGGGGATGGTGCCGATGGTCGCGGTCTACGTCTCGATCGGGGCGGCGGGCCGCGAGGCGGCGCTGGCCGCAGCCGGCCGGGGCCATCACCAATCCACGGTCGAGTGGATCGTCCTCGGTGTCGGTCTCGTCGTGACGATCGTGGCGGCATTCATCATCGCGCGCGCCGCGAAGCGCGAGCTCGTCGCCATGCGGATAGAGCGGGCGGAAACTTCGCCGGCGCCGGAATAGAAATGCCCGCGTGTCGCGGCGGATGATTCCAGGAATCTTTCCAGGAGGTCCCATCACCGGCGGACTCAACGTGCCCTTTTACGACACCCGCAACGACTCGGCCGGCGAGCGATTCGAGACCGACGTCTACATGGCGAGCTCCTCGGACGGCGGCGTCACCTTTCCCCGAACGTTCGCGTCTCGACGGAGAGCTCGAACGAGCACGACTGCGACGGAACATTCCCCTGCCAGGGGATCAACTACGGCCACCAGCAGGGGGATTACGAGGGATTGGTCTCGTACGGCGGCATGTCGTATCCGGTCTGGACGGACAGCCGTCGACAGCTCGATCCGGCGACCGGTTGCCGCCGGCCGTACCTCATGGAGGAGGTCTTCACCGCCGCGGTCGAGTGAATCCGTGAAACCCGGGACTTACGCGGCGTTCGATCGGGTCCAGGTCCCGCTGCGCTCGATCACGACGTTGTGCGACCCCCAGAGCAGTGCGTCGAGCGAGTAGCGGCCCGGGCCGGTCGCGATCAGCCCGATCATGAGCGCGAGATAGACGAGCGGCAGCTCGAAGGTCCCGCCACCCGGATTCACGAACTTGTCTCCCTTCGGCAGGTGCACGAGCGCCAGCGCGAAGATCATGTCGACCGCAATCAAGGCTGCCGCGATCGGCGTCAGGAACCCGACGATCAACGCGATCCCTCCGCCGAACTCGACGACTGCGGCCGCGAGCTGCAGGACGGGGTTAACTTTGTCGCCCATCCAGTGCATCGGGTTCTGGATCTTCGGCAGGCCATGGAGGATGAAGGCGGTGCCGACGACCAGGCGCAGAACGAGCAATCCGAGGCTCTGCCAGGCCGTCCAGGGGAACGAGTAGAGATGGAACATCCGTCACCTCCTTTTCGAACGGCGGGCCTTCGCGGGAAGGACCGTCGAGTCAGGAAACCGCAAGCCCGGTGCCAGCCGGCGGAAATTCGCAACCATTTGGGCCCGTTTTCGTTAGAGAATCCCGAGGCCGGAGCCGCAGCCCTCATGCGCCCGAGAATGATTCTGACCGTTGCTTTCCTAGCGAGCCTGGCCCTCGTGCCACAGTGCACGACCCGCTCCCGCTCCGCGACCCGATCCGCCGGCCGGGCTACGTCGCCATCGGCTCGGGCGTCCGAAGTCGTTCCCTCGTACCCAGAAATGACGGCTTCGGCGGCGCCGGAGCAGGCCGCGAAACCTGTCGAGGCCGCCGCTGTCATCGCTCGACCGGCCGCTGCATCCGCAGTCCCGCCGGCCTCCGCCGACCCTTTCCGGACGATCGTCCGCCCGATCCTCTCCGCGCGCTGCGGCGCCTGCCATGATCCGGGAGGGAAGATGTATGCCCGTCTGCCGTTCGACGATCCCAAGGTCGTCGCGTCGCATCCCGAAGGAGTGCTGCGCCGGCTGAAGGGGGACGACCTCGCCGCGTTGCAGCGCTGGCTCGCGGGCCTTGCGCCCGCCGCGACGCAGCAGTAGAAACCTCGGGAGCAACACGGGTCGCTTCCCGACCCGTCGAACTTGGAGGAGGGATGTATGCGCCGGACTCGCGTTTTCCTGCTCGCTCTTTCTCTCGCGCTCTCGGCCGTCTCTTTCGCTTTCGGGCAGATGCCGAAGATGAAGGCCGATCTGGACCGCCTCGAACGGATGGGGGCGCGATTCAGCGACGCCTTCAAGCGCGGCGACTTCCAGACGATCGGGACGATGTACGACGAACACGCGATCGCCTTCCCGCCGGACGCCGACATGGTCATGGGTCGGCAGGCGATTCAGGACCTCTGGAAGAGCGCCTCCGACTCTGGGATCAAGTCGCTCGACCTGACGGTGCTCGGGGCAGAGTCGAGCGGAAACTACATGATCGAGACCGGTAAAGCTCTGCTCCACGTCCAGACGGCGGGCAAGCCGGAAACTACGCAGCGCGCGAAATACATCGTCGTGTGGAAGAAGCAGAAGGACGGCTCCTGGAAGATCTATCGCGACATCTGGAACGGAATGGCGGCCGGGGGAGCGGGCGTGCACACGATGCCGGCAAAGGCGATGACCCCGGAAATGGCGATGCCGCCGCCGAAGGCGACCAAGGTAATCCCGCCGAAGGCAATGACTCCCGAGATGGCGATGCCGCCGCCGAAGGCGACGCCGCATCACTGAGGGCGGGAGCTCAGCGCACGCAGGACGTCGTATCGGGATAGGCGGCGGTCGCGTCGAGCTCGGACGACGGCGTGTCGCGGAGGAAGTCCACGCCGCGATATGCCCTCTCGATCGACGCGCGGTTCGCCCGGGAAGAGTAGTCGGCGAATTTCGGGTCGGCGTCGACGTCCGAGACCCGGACCGGCGTCCGGCAGGAAAGGTCGAACGAGGCGAGCGCGACTGTCCGGATCTTCGGGTTGGCGCGCGTTCGGAAATGAACGCGGAGGGCTTTCAGGTCGTACGCGATCGACCACTGCGTCCGGCTCGGGTTCGCGGCGCTCCCGAGAATCCGAAACGCCTCTTCGACGGCGGGGGCTTTCGTCGACGCGCGCTCGGCCGCCCGGAGGAGCGTGGCCGCACGCACGAAGCGTTCGAGGGATCCGGCACCGGCCGGGAGCTCCCGGGCGCCGGAGCGTTCGCGCTCCCGCAGGAACGCGAGCGACGACTCGTACGTGTCGTTCGTGAGCGCGCGGGCCGGCATCGCCGCGCCGGTATGCGCGACCAAGCGGCCCTCGAGGAACTCGACGGACGCGCAGCCTCCCGAATGGTCGCCGACGAGGTAATGGAGCGGAGTCCGGGATGCGATCCGCACGCGCTCCGCGTTTTCGACGACCTCCGCGGCGGTCGAGAAGTTGTCGAGCTGGTACTGGATCCACTCGAGAACGCCGACCGCGGGGCGGGCGTCCGCCTTCGGATACCGGGCGGCGTCGAGCCACATGAGCTCGACGACCAGGCCGGCCTCATTCATCCCGCCGGAGGGAAACTCACGGCCGAACTGGTTGAAGGTCAGGCTGCCGTATCGGGAGACCCAGCGCGCCGCGTGATCGGGCGCGCCGACCTGTGAGAGCTTCGAGACGCCGCGCTTGTTCAGGACGAGCATTCCGGAGCCGATCCCGAAGTCGTAGTTCTTGCCAAAGACGATGTTTCCGTTCCGCTCGAGGCAGAAAGTGGTGCAGGCGCGGGCGTCGGGAGGAAGAAGCGCAACGGCAAGGCCGAGCAGCGCGGCAAGTCGATAGACGCGAGTCAAACGGCAAAGTGGCAACCTGACCCCCAATGTGGCAGGTGGAGACCTGACCCCATTTTCGGCGATCTCGTCCCAGGAAAAATGGATTTGGCCCCCGGATTCTTGGATCGACGACCCGTGACGGGGATAGTCGCGGCGAGCGGGCTCGGGAACACCCGCCGGCGGAGGTAACCCTTCCGCCGGCCCTTCGTACTCTTCTTCATGGCTCCCGGGGCCGGATGGAGGTGGCCGGTGAAGATCCGCGCGCTGATCGCAGACGACGAGCCGCTGGCTCGCGAGTGGGTCCGGGGGGCCGTCGCCCAAGACCCGGACCTCGAGGTCATCGGCGAATGCGGCGACGGGTTCGAAGCGGCCGAGGCGATCCGGCGCCTGAAGCCGGACCTGGTTTTCTTGGACGTGCAGATGCCGGGCCTCGATGGCTTCGGCGTCCTCGAGGCACTCGCGCCCGAGGAGATCCCGGCAATCGTCTTCGTCACGGCGTTCGACCAGTACGCCGTCCGCGCGTTCGAGGCTCAGGCCGTCGACTACCTGATCAAGCCGTTCAGCCGCGAGCGGGTGGAAGAAGCTGTCCGGCGGGTCCGGGAGCTCGTCAAGGGCCGGTCGCTCGAAGACTTCCGCGAGTCCGTCTCGCGGATCGTCGAGAAGATCCGCCGCGATCGCTCGTTCCCGGAGTGGGTGCTCTTGAAGGCCGACGGCAAGAACGTTTTCGTCAAGGTGCGCGACATCGACTGGATCGAGTCGTCGCGCAACAACGTGAGGATCCACGTCGGACCGACCGTGTATCTGTTGCACGAGACGACCTCCGCGATCGCGTCGCGGCTCGACCCGAAAAAGTTCCTGCGAATCCACCGCTCCTCGATCGTCAACATCGAGCGGATCCGCGAGCTGCACCCGTGGTTCAACGGCGACTACGCGGTCATCCTCCGCGACGGCACTCAGCTCACGCTCTCCGCGAGCTATCGCGATCGTCTGAGGGAATTCCGCCGCTTCGGGACCTGAGCCCGGTCGGGCTCCACCGATGAGTCGCTCGCGCCGCGAACGCCTGATCGCCGCGGCGTGGATCGTCGCGGTGTGGTGCTTCGTCGCGGTCCTCCAGGCGACGCAGCGCTACCTGCGCGGCCGGGAGCTCGAGCCGAACCCGTGGGTCTTCTGGAGCGCTCTCGGAGACAACCTCGCTCTCGCGGCGATCTGGGCGGCGGCGACCCCCCTCGTGATGCGGATCGCCCGCCGGTATCCGTTCCCGGGACGCTCGCTCCCGGTCCTCGCGGCGATCCACCTTCCGGCGGCCGCCGCGATTGCCTTCCTTCACACCTTCGTCTCGAACGTCGTCTACAAAGTCGTCGTCGCGCCCAGCGTGCCCTGGGCGGAGCTCCTCGCCAACGGCCTCCACTCCGCGGTCGAAACCGGGCCCACGCGGATCGCGACCTATCTCCAGATCGTCGGCGTGACGTGGGGCCTCGACGACTACCGCGCGTGGCGCGAGGGAGAGATCCGCGCGTCGCACCTCCAGGCGCAGCTCGCGCGCGAGCGGCTGGAGGCCCTGAAGCTGCAGCTCCATCCGGCGTTTCTCTTCCAGACCCTCGCGCTCTTGCGGTCCACGATCCGCCGGGACCCGCGCGCGGCGGCGCGGACCATCGTCGAGCTCGGAGACCTGCTGCGGCTGTCGCTCAAGAACGGCGGACAGAGGCTCGTTCGACTCGCCGAAGAAATCCGGTACGCGGACCTCTACCTGAGGATCGAGAGCACGCGGCTGGAGCGGGACCTCGGAGTTCGCATCCGCGTGCCCCGCGAAGTCATCGACGCCGCCGTACCGAGCCTCGTCCTCCAGCCCCTCGTGGAAGCCGCAGTCGCGGCCCATCCCGAGCCAGCGCGGGTCGAGATCTCGGCGGAGAGGCGCGGCGAGCGGATGACGCTTCGGGTCCGGGCGGACACGGGAAGGCCCGGCCGTTCCGCTCCCCCCTCTGCGAGCGCGGATGCGATCACGCGCGCGCGGCGCCGGCTCGACCTCGAGTACCCGGGCAGGCACCGCCTCGAGTGGAGCAGCCTGACCGGCGAGGCGGTCGTGGAGATCCCGTTCGTCCGGGTCGAGGGCGGAGTGAGCGTTCCTTTGGCTGTCATCCCCGAGAACATTTCCCCCCGGCTTGTCATCCCGAGGACCGAAGGTCCGAGGGATCCCTCGCTGCGCTCGGGATGACAGAAGAAACGCTCGGGATGACAGAAATGAAGGGTTCGCGGTGACAGAAAGGAGACACCTTTCGTGGAAGCAGGCTGCTCTCGTCCTCGGAGCGTGGACCGCAGTGGGTCTCTTCCGCGCCGTCGAGCGCTACACGCTCGACCCGGTGTCGAGCGAGAGGCTGGAGTTCGGTTTTCGCGAGGCGCTCGCGCAGAACCTCCTCTTCTCCTACCTCTGGGCCGCGTTCACTCCCCTCGTGGCGGGGCTCGCACGCCGGTATCCGATCTCCGGCGGACCGCGTCCGCGGATCTTCGGCGTGCATCTCGCGTCGAGCGCGGTCTTCGCGGTCGGACACGGCACCCTCTTCGCCCTCGCCTACCCCGCGCTCATGGGAATGCCCTTCGGCTTTCTGCGGCAGCTGCGCGCGGTGCCGTCGGTGCTGACGATCTTTCTCTTCGCAAACCTCCTGACCTACTGGGGCGTGGTCGGCGTCTGCTGGGCGATCCAGGCCGTGCGGCTCTCGCGCGAGCGCGAGCTTCGCGCGTCGCAGCTGGAGGCTCAGCTCGCCGGGGCTCGGCTCGTGCGACTCCAGACGCAGCTCCATCCGCATTTCCTCTTCAACGCGTTGAACAGCGTCCTGCCGCTCGTCTTTCGCGACGGGGAGGCGGCGGCGCGGACGATCTCACGTCTGGAGGAGCTCCTCCGGCGGAGCCTCGAGGCGGACGCCGCGCAGCTCGTCCCGCTCTCCCGCGAGCTCGAGTTCCTCGAGATGTACGTGGAGATCCAGACGACGCGGTTCCAGGATCGGCTGAAGGTCGCCTTCGACGTTCCGCCCGAGCTCTTTTCGGCGCGCGTACCCAACCTGATCCTGCAGCCGCTCGTGGAGAACGCGATCAAGCACGGCGTCTCGGCGCAACCCGGCTGCGGGAAGGTCGAGATCTCCGCTCGGAGAGAGAAGGGAATGCTCGTACTGCGCGTGCGCGACGACGGGCCGGGGCTCTTGGAACCTCCACGCCCGGGCGGGTCCGGGGTCGGGCTGGCGAACACGCGCGCCCGCCTCGAGCAGCTCTACGGAGACGATCAGCGGCTCGACCTGGAGAACATGGCCGAGGGAGGGCTCGAGGTGACGCTCAACCTCCCCTTCTCGGCGAACGGAATCGCCTCGCGGGAGCTCCATCCGACGCCGCTTCCGGCCGATTGAGAAAAGTTGCCCGGAGCGGCCGGGAGGGACCGGTCGCCCCGGGCGCAATGCGGCCCTTCGCCGTCAGAACTCGAGCCGGAAGCCCACTTCGTAGCTGCGCGGCCTCTGCCACGCGGTCGCGAAATTGAAACGCGGGTTGGTCGGGTCGTCGACCGTGCCGCCGTCGCCGACATTGCCGTCGCGCTGGATCGCGATCTCGGTGTCGAGGATGTTGAACACCGCGCCGATGAGGCCGATGCGCACCGGACCGATCGGGATGTCCTTCTGGACCTGCGCGTCCCACCGGTAGAAGTGCGGCAGCCGGCGTGATCCGCGGGGCTCCAGGAACTCGACCCCGTAACCGGCGTCCGCCGCCGGCCGCGTCACGCTGTACGCGAGGCCGCTGTCCCAGTACGCGCTCGTCCCGAGGAAGAGGTCCCACGGCAGGCGGACGTAGCCGTCGAGCTTGACGACGTGCCGCGCGTCGTCGGACAGGTAACCGTAGCGGTTGACGAAGTGCTCGGGAAAGATGTCGAAGTCGGTCCCCGTGTTCTGCGTGTACTCGACCGATCCGCGGGACTTGGACACCGTGTACGAGAGGATCCAGCTCATCGAGTTCGTCGGCCGGCTCTCGACTTTGAAGATCAACCCGCGATAGTCCGACTTCAGCACGTCCAGCCCGTGCGGGCGGTTCGTGATCCAGTAGTGCGTGCAGTCGTCGTCGGCGCAGGTGTCCTCGAACATGTCCTTGTTCCGGCGGTAGATCCCGGAGACGTCCAGGCTCGTGTTGCGGAAGATCCTGCGGGACACGCCCGCGGAGACGACCTGGGCGTAAGTCGGTCGGAGCGCCGGATCGAGCGTGTTGCCCGACGGCCCGCCGAAGGAGCCCAGGAAGCGGTACATCTGCCGCGAGTTGCTCCAGAGAAAGGCGGAGAGGACGGATCCCTGCCGCGAGAGGAAGTTGGGAAGCGTCAGGGCGTTGTCTTCGAGAAACTCGCCGGCGTTCGCCTTCAGGATGGTCGAGGAGTCGTTGAACAGGTCCCACGCCACGCCGACCCTCGGCTGGAATCGCGCGAAGGTCTTCACCTTCTCGTCGCCGGGAAGATAGAAGTCGGCCTGGTCGTAACGCACGCCGACCTTCGCCGTGACGTTCGTCCGGGGCCGCCACTCGTCCTGGGCGTAGAGAGCCATTCCCCGGCCCTTGAATGTCTGCTCGGGGACGTCGGTGTAAACGAGATAGAGGAAGTTCGCGCCGTCCGCCGGCTCGTTGACCGCGCCGCAGGTGGCGCCTGCCGGCTGGCCGAACTGCGGCGAGCAGAAGCTCGGGTCGAGCGGCGTCCCGGTCACGTTGTTGACGCTCGAGAACTTCGTCCACTCGAGGTCGGTCCCGACCTTGAAGACGTGGCTGCCGAGAAAGTCGGCGAAATAGCTCGTCGAGCCGAGGACCTGGAACCGGGGTCTCTTGGACGTCTGGATGTTCGTGTAGTTGACGGTCGAGACGCCCGTCACCTGGTCGACCGTCCCGGTCGTGTCGAGGTCGCCGCTCGCCGGCCGCGCATCGAGCTTGTTCTCGAGGTAACCGACCTGGAAGTTCGCGAGCCACTTCGGATTCAGGACGGCGTCATAAGACCCGTTGTAGATCCGCAGGTCCTGGGACTGGTTGTATCCCGCCTCCGGACTGAAGAACGAGCTGTCCTCGGCGTGAGTGATGTCCGCCGTCTCGCTGTTGAACTTCAACGCCAGCGTGTGGCTGGGAGCGGGCGTCGCGGTGATCTTCCCGAAGATCGTCCATCCCTTGAAGTCGCGGCGGCCCGGCTGGAACCCGAAGAGGTCCGGCCGCTGGACCTGGAAGTCCGGCCGTTCGACCGATCCGAAGAACCAGACCTTGTCGCGCACGATCGGACCGCCGAGAGTCGCATCGGGAGAGAAGTTCTGGAAGTCCTGGGTGTTCTTGTCGTAGCGGAGGACGTCGGTGCCCGGCGGATAGTCGCGCTTCTTGCTGCCCTGCTCGGTCAGCTTCTCCGAGCGGTAGCGGGCGTCGAGGTTGCCGTGGAAATCGTTTCCTCCCGACTTCGTGATCACGTTGATGATCCCGCCGATCGCCTTTCCGTACTCGGCTTCGAAGCCGCTCGTCTGGATCGCGATCTCCTGGATCGAGTCGAACGTGAAGTTGGAGGTAAAGGTGTGCGTGACCGGATCGGTCGTGTTCAGGCCGTCGATCAGGAAGGAATTCTGACCGAGGTTCGACCCGAAGACGGACGGGTTCCCGCCGGCGCCCGTCTGGTTCGCGACCCCGGGCGCCTCGAGAACGACGTTCTGGTAGGAGCGGTTCGCGAGACCGACGGTGGCGTACTTCAGGTGGTCTTCCTTCAGGTTCAGCTGGGTGTTCGTGCGCGTCGGGTCGATGACGACCCGCTCGCCGCTCACCTCGACGGACTCGGCGACGCGCGCGAGCGCGAGAGTGACGTTGACCTTCGTGGTCTGGTCGAGCGAGACGACGATGTCGGTTCGCACGACCTTCTCGAAAGAAGAGAGGTCGTACTCCGCGCGGTAGGTGCCGGGCGGAAGCAGCGGGAAGTTGTACTCGCCCGCCGCAGTCGTGGTCGCCGTGCGCGTTCCCTGGAGGGCCGGACTCGAGATCGTGACGGTGACGCCGGGCAACGCGCTTCCGTCCGCGTCCGTCACGATTCCGAAGAGGGTCCCGGTGGTCGTCGCGGCGAAGGCGCCGGTCGCCGCGAGGAGCGCGACGACCGCGAGCACCGCGAACCTCGTCGATCGATATCTCATGTCTCTTCCTTTCTTTCCTGTCCCGTCTTCGTGAGTCACATCCCGTCGCTCGCGGAAGAGCAACGCGGTTGCCACGGGGCGTGCCGAACGTGGCGCGACGAGCTGCGTCGTGGAGTGGACGAATGCGCGGCCGGGACGGACGAGTCGCGGCACGGCGGAGCCGGCGCGCGCACACCGTCCAGATCTCCGGATGCTTCCCCAAATCCTTGGACGTCGTCTGCGTCGCGCGGCCTCGTTGCGGCGCTCGAGAGCGGACACGCGCGCCGGGAACCGGAGGACCAAAGCGTCGCCGGACGGGACGGCAGGAAACGGACGGTTCGGACGTCCCGAAGGCATCCGGTTTACCGGATTCCCGGCAGGTTTTTGATCTTCCGGCGCCGCGGGGAGCCGGGCGATCCGGCCGCGGCGGAAGTTTTTTTTCGGGATCCGGTGCGCCGGTTTCTCTCACTCGGGGCAGCTGGTCCTTCGAAAACGGGCGCTCGTCCCGAAATCGCGGTCGAGTGGCTTTCGAGCGGCACCGCGCTTGCTGTCCCGCGGGGTCGGAGGCCGATCCCCAAAAATCTTTTTTTCGTCCGGTTCGTTTAGAACCGTAGGAGATCTCGAGACCTTGTCACGTCTCGCGGCGAAGAGATGCACGGCGCTGGCGCTCGCCTTCGCGTGCTCCGGCATCGCCGCGGGGGACGTCGCGTCCGTCTTCGAAGAGGGATCGGCGACCCCGACCCGCCGGCACGCGATCGAACGGTCCCGCAAGCTTCTCGCGGACGTCCTCGAGCTGTACCCGGGCACGACGGTCGCCGTCGCACGCGACGACCGGATCGTGTGGTCGGCGGGATTCGGCTATGCGGACGTGAGCCGTCAGATCCCCGTGAGCTCGACGACGCAGTTCCGGATCGACCGGGTCTCCGAAGCGCTGACCGCGACGGCGCTCGTCCGGCTGTCGGAGGAAGGCCGCGTCGATCTCGACGCTCCGGTGCAGAAGTACGCTCCGGGATTTCCGGACAAGAGCTATCCGATCACCGTCCGCCAGCTCGCCGCGCATCTGGGCGGCGTGCCGTCGCTGCCCGCGGAGCGACTGCGGGCGGCGCATTGCTCGCGTCCGGAAGACGCCGTCCGCGTTTTTGCCGGCCTTCCCTTGACTCGGCTACCGGGGACGCGTTTTCTCTACTCCGCGCCGGGATACGTTCTCCTCTCGGCGGTCGTCGCCGGCGCGTGCGGAGGCGACTTCGTCTCCTGCCTGCAGGAAAGGGTCTTCCGGCCCGCGGCGATGACCTCGACGTTCTTGGACGATGGTCGCACGCCCGCTCCGCGCATGGCGGTGCCGTACGTCCGCGGCTGGCTCTCCATGCTTTCGGAAGCCCCGCGGATCGACGACACCTGCCGCTCCGGGGCGGGGGGATTCGTGTCGACGGCGGAAGACCTCGCGCGCTTCGGACTCGCGCTCCTCCGGGGCGAGCTCGTGCGGCGGACGCCGCCGGACGCCGTCGGTTCGTCGAGAGCGGGCGGACTCCGGGCGGACGCTCGGTCCTCGTGCTCGTCCCGGAGTCGAAGCTCGCGGTCGCGCTGCTCGCCAACGTCGACGGAGAGCATCTGGACGATCACGCGCTGAAGATCGCGGCGCTCTTCGCCGAATCGGAGTGACACGCGGAGCGCTTCGCCCTTTCGCGTGTCATCCCGAGCGCAGCGAGGGATTCCCCGTCGCTTCGCTCCTCGGAGCGGCAAAGCCGCGTGTGACCTCGATCACGCGGCAAACCTCCATCTCTTCAGAGAGTTGCGGGCTGGCACACATATCGCACTTCCATCCCGGCGGCTGCGCCGAAAACGCAGCGAGAAAGGGGAAGGAGGTTCGCGATGAGTTTCAGCGGGAGGAAGTGGAAAGGAGCGTTCACGGCCGGAGTCCTCGGATCGGTCCTTTTCGCGGGCGTCGCGTCCGGCACCGAAGCCAGAATGCAGACGCTGCGGCCGATCGCGACTCGTTCCGCCGCGGTCCCCCACGGCCGCGTGGTGATATTCAAGCCGGAGCACACCGACTCCTGGCTCTGCACGTACGTGAGCCCGTTCTTCTGCGACTACGTTCCGACGGTGACTTCGTCCCCGCAGCCGAGCGCGGTGACCGTGCAGCGCGGCCGGCGCTAGAGAGAGTTCCAACGATCCAGACCCCCGCGCGTCGGGGTTCTCGGTCGATCAAAAAGCCCCTCGAACGAGGGGCTTTTTGATTAGGGTCAGGTCTCCACTTGCCACATTGAGGGTCAGGTCTCCACTTGCCACATGGCGCCCGCAGAGTGTCAGATGGAGACCTGACCCCGAACGTCGACTCCGACGGATTGGCTGCTGCGCTCGCGAAAGCGATCCGCGGCGAGGTCCGCTTCGACGCCGGAAGCCGCGCGCTCTACGCGACCGACTCTTCGAACTACCGGCAGGTGCCGATCGGAGTGGTCGTGCCGCGCGATCGCGACGACGTTCTGGAGACGCTCGCCCTCTGCCGCCGCTTCGGCGCTCCCATCCTCGGCCGCGGCGCGGGAACGAGCCTCGCGGGCCAGTGCTGCAACGTCGCGGTCGTTCTCGACACGTCGAAATACTTCCATCGAATTCTCGAGGTGGATGCCGCGGCGAAGACGGCCCGCGTCGAGCCTGGCGCGGTCTTGGACGACCTGCGTGACGCGGCCGAGCGGCACGGTCTGACGTTCGGACCCGATCCCGCGACGCACGCCTGCTGCACGCTCGGCGGCATGATCGGAAACAACTCCTGCGGCGTCCACTCGGTCATGGCCGGCAAGACGGACGACAACGTGGAGGAGCTCGAGGTCGTCGCGGGCGATGGGACGCTCCTGACCGTCGGGCGCACCTCCGAGGCCGACCTCGAGCGAATCGTCTCGGAAGGCGGCCGGCGCTCCGAAATCTACGCGAAGCTCCGCGACCTCCGGGACCGGTTCGAGCCGCTGATCCGGTCGCGCTATCCCGACATCCCGCGCCGGGTCTCGGGCTACAACCTTCCTCACCTGCTGCCGGAGAACGGCTTCGACGTCGCGCGCGCGCTCGTCGGCTCGGAGGGGACGTGCGTCTTCGTCCTCGAGGCGAAGCTCCGACTCGTCTGGAGCCCGCCGGCGCGGGTCCTGGTCGTCCTCGGCTATTCCGACGTCTTTGCCGCGGCGGACGCCGTTCCGGAGATCCTGGAGCACCGTCCCATCGGGCTCGAAGGCTTCGACGACGGCCTCATGTCCGACATGGAGAGGACCGGGCTCTTTCCCGAGAACCGGCGCCTCCTGCCGGAGGGACGCGGCTGGCTGCTCGTCGAGATGGGCGCGGCGGAACTCCCCGAAGCGCTCGCGGCCGCGAAACGGCTCGTGGAGTCGGTCGCGTCCGGCGGCGCCGTCTCCGCCCGGGTCTTCGACCGCCGCGAGGAAGCGGCGCGCGTCTGGCAGGTCCGCCAGGCCGCGCTCGGAGCGACCGCGCACGTCCCCGGCTCGCCGCTCACCTGGGAGGGATGGGAGGACGCCGCCGTCTCCCCGCAGAAGCTCGGCGCGTACCTGCGCGACCTGCGGGCGCTCCTCGACCGGTTCGGCTACCGGGGAGACCTGTACGGCCACTTCGGCCAGGGCTGCGTGCACACGCGGACCGACTTCGACCTCGCGACCCGCGAGGGGATCGCGAAGTTCCGCGCGTTCCTCTTCGAGGCGGCGGACCTCGTCGTCGGGCACGGCGGCTCGCTCTCCGGAGAGCACGGCGACGGACAATCGCGCGCCGAGCTTCTCCCCAGGATGTTCGGGCCCGAGCTCGTGGGAGCGTTCCGCGAGTTCAAGGCGATCTGGGACCCGCAGGGACTGATGAACCCGGGCAAGATCGTCGACGCCTACCGCGCGGACGAGAACCTGCGGGTCGATCGGGGGCCGCTCCGGAACGCGTTGCCCAACCCGGCATTCGCGTATGCGAATGATGCCGGCGACTTTTCGCGCGCGCTCCAGCGGTGCGTCGGGGTCGGCGAGTGCCGGCGGGCGAAGGGCGGCACGATGTGCCCGAGCTACATGGTCACGCGCGAAGAGAAGCACTCGACGCGCGGCCGGGCGAAGCTCTTGGACGAGATGCTGCGCGGCGAAGTCCTGACCGGCGGCTGGCGTGAAGAATCGGTCCGCCAGGCCCTCGACCTGTGCCTCGCGTGCAAGGGGTGCAAGTCGGACTGCCCCGTCGGAGTGGACGTCGCGGCGTGGAAGGCCGAGTTCCTGTCCCGCTACTACCGCGGCCGCGTGCGCCCCGCCGCCGCGTATGCGATGGGCCTCGTCGACTTGTGGGCGCGGCTTGCGTCGGGGGTGCCGGCGCTCGCGAACTTCGTGACGCAGACGCCAGGCCTGGCGGCGCTCGCGAAGACGCTCGGCGGGATCGCGCCCGGGCGACGTCTCCCTCCGTTCGCGGGCGAGACGTTCCGCTCGTGGTTCGCGCGTCGGCGGGCGAGCCCGAACGGGGGGAAACGCGTCCTCCTCTTTCCCGACACCTTCACGAACCATTTCTCGACCGGGATCGCGCGCGACGCGGTCGAACTCCTCGAGGAAGCCGGCTTCGCGGTCACCATACCCGGCGCGCCGCTCTGCTGCGGAAGACCGCTCTACGACTTCGGGATGCTCGGCCGCGCCCGGCGGCTTCTCGGAAAGGTCTTAGACGTCCTCTCCCCGGCGGTCGATGCGGGCACGCCGGTCGTGGTCCTGGAGCCGAGCTGCGCGTCGGTCTTTCGCGACGAGCTCCCCGAGCTCTTCCCGAAAGACGAAAGGGCGGCGCGGCTTTCGAGGAGCACGCTCCTTCTCGCGGAGCTCTTCGAGAAGGAAGCGCGGCAGTGGCGTCCCCGAGCGCTCGGCCGCCGCGCGCTCGTCGCCTTCCACTGCCACCAGCGCGCGATCTTCGGGATCGAGGCCGACCGCCGGCTCCTCCTCCGGGCGGGGCTCGAGGTGGAGATCCCCGACTCCGGCTGCTGCGGAATGGCGGGCTCCTTCGGGTTCGAGAGATCTCACTTCGACGTCTCGCTCGCGATCGGCGAGCGGGTTCTGCTCCCCGCGGTGCGGGCCGCAGCGCCGGAAACGCTCCTGATCGCGGACGGCTTCAGCTGTCGGGAGCAGATCGCGCAGGTCACGGGGCGAAGCCCGCTCCATTCCGCCCAAGTGCTCCGGATCGCCGCAGGCGGCACCGGCGGGTGACATACTCCCGGCCGGACCGGAGATTCATCAGACTCGATGGCCCAGATCTTTCACCGCAGCACGAACTTTCTGTCCCGAGTCTCGATCTTCGGGGCGATTTTCTTCCTTGCGATCCTCCTGTGGCTCTTCTACGACCTCGAAGCGTCCCCCTACACGACCCAGCAGACGATCGCCCGCGAGCAGCCGGTTCAGTTCTCGCACGCGCACCACGTCGGCGCGATCGGCATCGACTGCCGCTACTGCCACACGTCGGTCGAGAAAGCGGCGTTCGCCGGGATCCCCCCGACCAAGACGTGCATGAACTGCCACTCGCAGATCTGGGCGCAGAGCCCCTACCTGGAGCCGGTCCGCGAGAGCTTCCGCACGGACAAGTCGCTCGAGTGGACCCGCGTCCACGACCTGCCTGACTTCGTCTACTTCGACCACTCGATCCACGTGAACAAAGGCGTGGGCTGCGAGACCTGCCACGGACGCGTCGACCAGATGCCGCTCATGTACCAGGCGTCTTCGCTCCAGATGAAGTGGTGCCTCGACTGCCACCGGCACCCGGAGAAGTACCTCCGCCCGAAGGAGGAGGTCTTCACGATGGGCTGGCGCCCGCCGATCGAGCAGGCGGTCCTGGGAGAGCGCTTGAAGCGCGAGTACCACATCCGCGACGAAATCGTGTTGACGAGCTGCTCGACGTGTCACAGATGAAGAAGTCCTCGGTCGGGCTGCCGGTTCATCCTTCGTCCACGACGAAGATCGGGCACGCCGCGGGGCTTCCGGAGGGGCTCGACCGGCGGGAGCTCTTCAAATTCATGGGCGCGTCGCTCGCGCTTGCCGGCGTCACCGCCTGCACGCGGCAGCCGACGGAGAAGATCGTCCCGTACGTGCGACAACCGGAGGAGATCGTGCCGGGCAAGCCCCTCTTCTTCGCGACCGCGATGACGATGGGCGGGCTCGCGACGGGACTCCTCGTCGAGAGCCAGATGGGCCGGCCCACGAAGGTCGAGGGGAACCCGCTCCATCCCGCGAGCCTCGGCGCGACCGACGCCTTCGCGCAGGCGAGCGTGCTCTCTCTCTATGACCCGGACCGGTCGCAGACCCTTCTCGATTTAGGAGAGATCCGGCCGTGGTCCGCGTTCCTGGGCGAGATGCGGCTCGTCCTGGAAGAGGAGCGTTCCCGCCGCGGAGCCGGCTTGCGGATCCTGACCGAGACCGTCTCGTCGCCCACGCTCGCGCGGCAGCTCACCGAGCTCCTGGCGGCGCTTCCCGAAGCGCGCTGGCACCAGTGGGAGGCGGCCGCGCCCGACAACGCGCGGGCGGGCGCGGTGCTCGCGATCGGCTCGCCCGTCAACGTGATCCCGCACGTCGACGCGGCCGACGTCATCCTCTCGCTCGACGCCGACTTCCTCACCTGTGGCCCCGCGCACGTGCGCCTCGCCCGCGACTTCGCGGCGAGGCGGCACGCTGGCTCTTCCGGCGCGGAGATGAACCGCCTCTACGTCGTCGAGAGCACGATGACCGCGACCGGGGCGAAGGCGGACCATCGGCGCCCCCTCAAAGCGTCCGAAATCGAACCGTTCGCTCGCTCGGTGGCGGCGGCGGTCGGGCTCGGCGCCCCGTCCGGAAGCGCCGAAGCCGGCGGTCCCTTCGCCGCGGATCGTTTCGCGCGCGCCGTGGCCGCCGACCTCCAACGCCATCGAGGACGAGGGCTCGTCCTCGCCGGCGACCACCAGACGCCCGCCGTCCACGCGCTCGCGCACGCCTTGAACGGGATGCTCGGGAACACCGGATGGACGGTCGTCTACACCGAGCCGATCGAAGCGAGACCGGAGATCGAGCTCGAGTCGCTTCGCGCGCTCGTCGCCGACCTCGGCGCCGGAAAGGTGCGCACTCTCCTGATTCTCGGGGGAAACCCGGTTTTCAACGCGCCCGCCGATCTCGGGTTCCGGGCGGCTCTCGGCAAAGTCGCGCGGCGGGTTCATCTCTCTCTCGAGAACGACGAGACCTCGGAGGAGTGTCAGTGGCACGTCCCCGAGGCGCATTTCCTCGAGGCGTGGAGCGACGCTCGCGCGTTCGACGGCACCGCGTCGATCGTGCAGCCGCTCATCGCGCCGCTGTACGGCGGCAAGTCCGCGCACGAAGTCCTTGCGGCTCTCTCCGACCAGCCGGAGCAGTCGGGTTACGAGCTCGTCCGCGCGACGTGGAAAACCCGGATGGCAGGGGAATTCGAGACGGCGTGGCGCCGGGCGCTGCACGACGGCGTGATTCCGGGGACGGCGCTGCCCGTTCGAGCGATGGCGACGGCCTCATTACCGATAGAGACGCGCTTAGCCACGGTGGAAGCCCCGGTTTCGAAAACTCTGTCCGCTGGTCGCGAAACTGGCGCCGCTGCGGTCGCGCGACCGGCGGCTGAGAGAGTTCAAACCGGAGCTGAGACCCTCGAAATAACCTTCCGTCCCGACCCCACAATCCACGACGGCCGCTTCGCGAACAACGGGTGGCTGCAGGAGCTCCCGAAGCCGATCACGAAAGTCACGTGGGACAACGTCGCCGCGATCTCACCGGCGACCGCGCAGCGCCTCGGCATCCGCAACGAGGACGTCCTCGAGCTCTCGTTCTCGGGGCGCCGCGTCCGCGCTCCGGCCTGGGTCGTGCCCGGACATCCCGACGACTCGGTCGGCGTGACGCTCGGGTACGGCCGAACGAAGGCGGGCCACTTCGGCTCCCGGGCCGGCTTCGACGCCTATTCGATCCGTCCGGCCGCCGCGCTCTGGCAGGGCGCGGGCGTGGAAGTCCGGAAGACCGGGGAAAAGTACCCGATTGCGGTGACCCAGTCGCACCACGCGATGGAAGGAAGGAATCTCGCGCGCACGGCGGCAGTCGAGGAAATCCGGCGCGAGCCCGAGGCGATCGCGAAGATGGGAGAGGAGCCGCCGCCCGGTCTCTCTCTTTATCCGCCGCACCCGGCGCACGGTTACGCCTGGGGGATGGCGATCGACCTCTCGAGCTGCGTGGGCTGCAACGCGTGCGTCGTCGCCTGCACCGCCGAGAACAACGTCCCGATCGTCGGCAAGGACCAGGTCGTCCGCGGCCGCGAAATGCAATGGCTCCGGATCGACCACTACGCCGACGGCGATGCCGCCAACCCCCGGCATATCTTCCAGCCCGTCGCGTGCGTCCACTGCGAGAACGCGCCGTGCGAGCTCGTCTGCCCGACCGCGGCGACCGTGCACAGCGCGGAAGGGCTGAACGACATGATCTACAACCGCTGCGTCGGGACGAGGTACTGCTCGAACAACTGCCCGTACAAGGTGCGGCGCTTCAACTTCTACCACTACTCGACGCAGTTCCGCGCGCCGAGCATGCGGATGCTCGCCAACCCCGACGTCACGGTGCGTTGGCGCGGAGTGATGGAGAAGTGCACGTACTGCGTGCAGCGCATCAGCGAGGGGAAGATCCGCTCGGAGCTCGAAAACCGCAGCGTGCGCGACGGGGACATCGTCACCGCCTGCCAGCAGGCGTGTCCCGCGGGAGCGATCGTCTTCGGCGACATCGCCGACCGCGAGAGCCGCGTGTCGAAGATGCGCCGGTCGAACCTCTCCTACGGGCTGCTCGCGGAGCTCGGCACGCGGCCGCGGACCGAGTACCTCGCGGCGTTGACCAATCCCAACCCGGAGCTCGGCGAGGCGCGGCCCGCATGAGCCAGGTGCACGACCATGGGCGGGGCGGCCCGCCGGTCATCGGGCCGGGGCACACGTACGCCTCCGTCACCGACAAGATCAGCTCGATCGTTCTCGCCCGCCGGACGCCGCTCTTCTGGCTGCTCGGTTTCTTCGTCTCGTTCCTCCTGACGATGGTGCTGCTCGGGGCGGTCGGCTACCTCTTCGCGAAAGGAGTCGGGATCTGGGGGGTCAATCAGCCGATCGGCTGGGGCTTCGCGATCATCAACTTCGTCTGGTGGATCGGGATCGGGCACGCGGGGACGCTCATCTCTGCGATCCTCCTTCTGCTCCGCCAGGAGTGGCGCACCTCGATCAACCGGTTCGCGGAGGCGATGACGCTCTTCGCCGTCGCCTGCGCCGCCCTGTTCCCGGTTTTGCACCTGGGCCGGCCGTGGCTCGCCTACTGGCTGCTCCCTTACCCGAACACGATGGCGCTCTGGCCGCAATGGCGAAGCCCGCTCGTCTGGGACGTCTTCGCCGTCTCGACGTACGCGAGCGTCTCGCTCCTCTTCTGGTTCGTCGGCCTCATCCCGGACCTCGCGACTCTGCGCGACCGCGCGAAGCGGAAGGGCTTCCAGATTTTCTACGGGATGCTCGCGATGGGCTGGCGCGGCTCCGCGCTCCACTGGTACCGCTACGAGACGGCCTACCTCCTCCTCGCCGGTCTCGCGACGCCGCTCGTCATCTCGGTGCACACGGTCGTGTCGTTCGATTTCACGGTCGGGATCATTCCCGGATGGCACTCGACGATCTTTCCCCCCTACTTCGTCGCCGGGGCGATCTACGCCGGTTTCGCGATGGTCCTGCTCCTCGCGATCCCGCTGCGAAAGGTCTACGGGCTCGAAGACTTCATCACGATGCGGCACCTCCAGAACATGGCGAAGATCCTCCTCGCGACCGGCTTGATCGTCGGGTACGGATACGTCATCGAAGCGTTCATGGCGTGGTACAGCGCGAACCCGTACGAGGGCTACATGATCGGGAACCGGATGCGCGGCCCGTACGCCCCGATCTACTGGTCGCTGATGCTCTGCAACATCGTGACGCCGCAGCTCCTCTGGTTGAAGCGCGTGCGGTCGAGCCCGCCGGCTCTCTTCGGGATCGCGCTCGTGGTTTCGATCGGCATGTGGCTCGAGCGGTTCGTCATCGTCGTGACGAGCCTGCACCGCGACTTCCTCCCCTCGTCGTGGGGGATGTATTACCCGACGATCTGGGACTGGGCGACGTTCGCCGGGACGATCGGCCTCTTCCTCGCGCTCCTCTTCCTGTTCATCCGGTTCCTGCCGATGATCTCGATCTTCGAGATGCGCACGCTCGTGCCGGAAGCCGGGCCGCTCGCCATGCAGCCCATTCCCGAGCATTCCGTCGCAGGGGAGGAAGGTTGAGCTCGAACCCGATCCACCTCCCGCGCATCTATGGTCTCCTGGCGGAGTTCGAGAGACCGGAGGAGCTCGTCGAAGCCGCGCGGAGCGCGCGCGGGGCGGGATACCGCAAGATGGACGCCTACACTCCTTTCCCGATCCACGGGCTCTCGGACGCCCTGGGATTCCGCGGGACGAAGCTGCCGCTCGTCGTCCTGGCCGGCGGTTTGATCGGCTGCGCGACCGCGCTCGGGATGCAGTGGTTCTCCGCCACGATTCACTATCCGTTGAACGTCGGGGGACGCCCGCTCGCCAGCTGGCCGTCCTTCGTCCCGATCACGTTCGAATTGACCGTTCTCTTCGCCGCGGTGTCCGCCGTCCTCGGGATGCTCGGAATGAACGGGCTGCCGATGCCGTACCACCCCGTCTTCAACGCGCCGCGCTTCGCGTTCGCGTCGAGGGATCGCTTCTTCCTCTGCATCGAGGCGGGAGATCCGATGTACGACGAGGGAAAGATTCGGGCGTTTTTCGCCGATCTCGGGGCGAAGGAGATCGTGGCGGTCGAGGAATGACGGTCCTCGTTCCGCGCTCCCCGGTCCTCGGTCACTCCCGCGCGACCCGGGTCCTCGGTCTCGGCTCTTTGCTCTTCGTCCTGGCGGCTTGCCGGCAGGAAATGTACGACCAACCCAAATACAAACCGCTCGAGAAGAGCGATTTCTTCGCGGACCAGCGCGCGTCCCGGCCGCTCGTCGAGGGAACGGTCGCTCGCGGGACCCTCGCCGCGGCGCCGATGCCCGCGGCCGGAGCTCCGAGCGCGGAGGCGCTCTCGACGACCTTGCCGGTGCCGCTCACGCGCGAGCTCCTTCTGCGCGGGCGCGAGCGCTACGAGATCTTCTGTACTCCCTGCCACGACCGGACCGGCGCGGGCGAAGGGATGGTCGTCCGCCGGGGTTACCGTCCTCCGCCGTCGCTGCACATCGACCGGCTCCGGGACGCGCCGATCGGGAGCTTCTACGACGTGATGACGCGCGGGCTCGGCGCGATGCCCGATTACGCTCAGCAGATCCCGCCGTCGGACCGCTGGGCGATCGCGGCCTACGTCCGGGCCCTTCAGCTTTCCGAGCGGGCGACGATCCAGGACGTCCCCGAGCCGGAGCGCGGGCGTCTCGAGGGAGCTCCCCGATGAACGGACGGACCGGAATCGCCCTGCCTCACGCTCTCGATCGCTTTCAGCGGCCGGCGCTCTTCGTCGGGGTCGCGGCGCTCGCGGCGTGCGCCGTGGGCGGCTTCTTCGCGCCCTCCCAGTTCTTCCACTCGTACCTCTTTGCCTTCCTCTTCTGGGCGGGGATCGCGCTCGGCTGCATGGCGGTCGCGATGCTCCACCACGTCACGGGCGGGGCATGGGGCCTCCCCATCCGCCGCCCGCTCGAGTCGGCGACGCGCACGCTGCCGCTGATGGCGCTGCTCTTTCTCCCGATCGTCGCCGGAGCCCGGAAGCTCTACGAGTGGGCCGATCCGGCCGCCGTCGCCCGCGACGCGGCCCTCCGGCACAAGAGCCTTTACCTGAACGTGCCGTTTTTCTTCGGCCGCGCGGTCCTCTACTTCGGCGCGTGGCTCGCGTTCGCGTATTTTCTGAACCGGTGGTCTCTCGAGCAGGACACGGCCGGCGGCCGGCCGATCAACCGCCGGCTGCAGCTCCTGTCCTCGGCGGGCCTCGTGGTCTACGGACTGTCGGTCACGTTCGCGTCGATCGACTGGGCGATGTCGCTCGAGCCGCGCTGGTTTTCGACCATGTACGGCGTGCTGTTCATCGCCGGCCAGGGCCTTTCCGCTTTCGCCTTCATCGTCGTCGTCCTCGTTCTCTTAGCGGAGCGCGCCCCTCTCTCGGGTTACGTCGCGGCGCGGCACTACCACGACCTCGGGAAGCTGATGCTCGCCTTCGTGATGTTCTGGGCGTACGTCTCGTTCTCGCAGTACCTGATTATCTGGGCCGGAAACCTGCCGGAGGAGATCCCCTGGTACCTGCGCCGCCTGCAGGGAGGCTGGGGCTGGATCGCCGTCGCGATCCTGCTCTTCCACTTCGTCCTTCCCTTCCTGATGCTCCTGCCCGCGTCCGCCAACCGCAATCCGCGCGTCCTCGCGACGGTCGCGGGGCTCGTCGTTTTCATGCAGTTGGTGGAGATCTTCTGGCTGACGCAACCTCCGTTCGCCGGGGACCGCTTCCGGCTCCACTGGATGGACGTTCTCGCTCCGATCGGAGTCGGCGGGCTCTGGCTCGCCGTCTTTTCGTGGCAGCTCGGCAAGCGGCCGCTCCTGCCGTTGAACGACCCCGAGCTCCAGGAGGCGCTGGCTCATGACTGAAGCCGGCCACGAGACGAGCGACGTCTCGATCGGCGGGATCGTCAAGTTCGGAATCGGCCTCGCGGCCGTCACGATCGTCATCTACGTCGCCGTCTGGGGGTTCTTTCGTCTGCTCGAGAAGCGCGAGCGGCGGCAGGACCAGGTCGAGGCCGTCTCCCCCATGGTCTCGGCGAGCCTGCGGCGCACGCCGCCCGAGCCGCGGTTGGAGCCGGACCCGCTCGCGCCGCGCCTCCGGATGCGGGCGCGAGAAGACGCGGTCCTGACGACCTACGGATGGGTGGACCGCAACGCCGGCGTGGCGCGGATCCCGATCGCGCGCGCGATCGATCTCCTGGTCGAGCGCGGCCTGCCGGTCACGAAGCCGGTCACGCCGGCGGTGACGCCCGTTCCGGGTGGCGGGACACGGGACGCGGGACAGGAGAAGAACCCATGAGACGGGCGCTCGGCGTCGTTTTCACGGGACTGGTCGCGCCGAGTCTCTTTGCGCAAATCGCGCAGGATGGACGCCCGCAGATCCTTCGCAACGTCGCGATCGAGCAGCGCCTCGATCGCCCGCTGCCTCTCGATCTCCCTTTCCGCGAGGAGTCGGGGCGGACCGTCCATCTCTCCGACTACTTCGGAAAGCGCCCGGTCGTGCTCGTGCTCGCGTACTACAACTGTCCGATGCTCTGCACTCAGGTCTTGAACGGCCTCCTCTCGGCTCTCCGGGTCCTGTCGTTCGACGCCGGCCGCGAGTTCGAGGTCGTGACGGTCAGCTTCGACCCGCGGGACACTCCCGCGGCCGCCCGGGCGAAGAAGGAGCCGTACGTCGCGCGCTACGGGAGGCCGGGAGCGGCGCCGGGCTGGCACTTCCTGACGGGAGAGCCTCGATCGATCGCCGCCCTGACCGACGCCGTCGGGTTCCGGTACTCGTGGGACGAGGGGATCGGGCAGTTCGCGCACGCGAGCGCAATCTACGTCGCGACGCCCGACGGGCGGCTCTCGCGCTACTTCTTCGGAATCGAGTACGCGCCCCGCGACCTGCGTCTCGCGCTCGTCGAGGCCGCTCGCGGAAAAATCGGAACGCCGGTCGACCAGCTCCTTCTCTACTGCTACCACTACGACCCGGTCGCCGGGCGATACGGCGCGGTCGTGATGAACATGGTGCGCCTCGGAGGGGTCGCGGCCGTCCTCGTCCTCGCGATCTTCCTGTCGGTCATGTGGCGACGAGACCACCGCAAAGCGGTCCGAGCCGCGGCAGGCGCGCCGGCACCGAGGTCGCGCTGATGGACCAGGGATTCCCGCTCTTCCCCCGGCAGGCCTCCTCGATGGCGCCGCACGTCGATAACCTCTACTTCTACCTGCTCGCCGTCAGCTTCTTCTTCGCGACCTTGATTGCGCTCTCGGTCATCTACTTCGCCATCAAGTACCGGCGCCGCTCGGAGTCGGAGACCCCGCCCGGAGTCGAAGGCTCGCTGAAGCTCGAGGTCGCCTGGTCGGTCATTCCGTTGCTCATCACGTTTACGTTCTTCTTCTGGGGGACGAAGCTCTTCTTCGCCATGAACCGTCCGCCCACCGACGCGCTGGAGATTTACATCGTCGGCAAGCAGTGGATGTGGAAGATCCAGCACGCCGATGGGCAGCGGGAGATCAACGAGCTCCACGTCCCGGTCGGCCGCGCGGTCCGCCTGACCCTGACCTCCGAGGACGTCATCCACGACTTCTTCGTACCAGCCTTCCGCATGAAGAAGGACGTGGTGCCCGGGCGCTACGCGACGGCGTGGTTCGAGGCGACCCGGCCCGGCCGCTACCACGTCTTCTGTGCGCAGTACTGCGGCACGAAGCACTCCGCGATGACGGGATGGGTCGAAGTGATGGATCCCCTGGCGTTCCAGAACTGGCTAGCCGGGGGCACGGGAAGCGAGTCGCTCGCCTCGGCCGGCGCGAAGCTCTTCGCCCAGCACGCGTGCAACACCTGCCACCGCCCGGACTCGCTCGCCCGCGGTCCGAACCTCGAGGGTCTCTTCGGGAAGACCGTGACCCTCCAGGGCGGGCGGACGATCGTCGCGGACGAGAGTTACATCCGCGAGTCGATCGTCGCGCCCAACGCCAAGCTCGTGGCCGGTTTCCAGCCGATCATGCCGACCTTCCAGGGCCTGATCAGCGAGGAAGGACTCCTCCAGCTCGTCGCTTACATCAAATCGCTCTCGAAAGCGGCGCCGTCGCCGGCGGGGATCCCGCAGCCGGTGAAGGAATCGGCCCCCGAGCGGGAGGCGCCAAAGTGAGCTCTGCGGCCATCGCGCCGCTCCCGTCGGAGCATCCGGTCGAGCCGCGCGTGAACTACCTGAACGCGACCTACGGCGTGAAGTCGTGGCTCTTGACGCGCGATCACAAACGGATCGCTCTCCTCTACCTCGCGTCGATCACGTTCTTCTTCTTCCTCGGAGGGCTCTTCGCTCTGCTGATCCGGCTCGAGCTCCTGACGCCCGCCGGAGACCTCGTGCAGTCGCAGACCTACAACAAGCTCTTCACGATGCACGGCGTGATCATGGTGTTCTTCTTCCTGATCCCGTCGATCCCCGCCGTCCTCGGCAATTTCCTGATTCCGATGATGATCGGCGCAAAGGACCTGGCCTTCCCGAGGTTGAACCTGCTCTCCTGGTACATCTACATGGTCGGCGCGACGTTCACGCTCTGGGCGGTGGTCCACGGCGGAGTCGACACCGGCTGGACGTTCTACACGCCGTACAGCACGGCCTCTTCGAACACGCACGTCGTCGCGACCGCCGTCGGCATCTTCATCACCGGCTTCTCCTCGATCCTGACCGGGCTGAACTTCATCGTCACGATTCACACGATGCGCGCACCCGGGCTGACCTGGTTCCGCCTGCCGCTCTTCGTCTGGTCGCACTACGCGACGAGCCTCATATTCGTGCTCGCCACTCCGGTCATTGCCGTAACGCTGCTCATGGTCGCCGTCGAGCGGCTCTTCCACTTCGGCATCTTCGATCTGGTTCTACTCGCACCCTGCCGTCTACATCATGGTGCTGCCGGCAATGGGCGTCGTGTCCGAGCTCGTGACGACCTTCTCGCGCAAGAACATCTTCGGTTACAAGTTCGTCGCATTTGCCTCGATCGGGATCGCGGTCCTCGGATTTCTCGTCTGGGGCCACCACATGTTCGTCAGCGGCCAGTCGGTCTATGCCGGGATGATCTTCTCGCTCCTTTCCTTCCTCGTCGCCATCCCCTCGGCGGTCAAGGTCTTCAACTGGACGGCGACCATGTACAAGGGGTCGATCTCCTACCGGACGCCGATGCTCTACGCCTTCGGCTTCATCGGGCTCTTCACGATCGGCGGGTTGACCGGCCTCTTCTTGGCGACGCTCGGAGTGGACGTGCACGTTCACGACACGTACTTCATCGTCGCGCATTTCCACTACATCATGGTCGGCGGCGCGATCATGGGGTACCTGGGCGGGATCCACTACTGGTGGCCGAAGATCTCGGGGAAGCTCTACCCGGAAGCGTGGGCGCGCTTTGCGGCCCTGGTCGTCTTTCTCGGCTTCAACCTGACGTTCTTCCCGCAGTTCATCCTCGGCTACCTCGGGATGCCGCGGCGCTATCACGCCTATCCGCCGGAGTTCCAGGTCTTGAACGTCATGTCCACCGCGGGAGCCTCGATCCTGGGCGTCGGCTACCTCATGCCCATGGTCTATCTCGTCTGGTCGATGCGGTACGGAAAGGCCGCGCCCGCAAATCCGTGGGGCTCGACCGGGCTCGAGTGGGACACCCCGTCGCCGCCGCCCACGGAGAACTTCCCCGTGACTCCGGTCGTGACGGACGAGCCTTACCACTATTCGCCCGGCGAGGTCGAAGTCGTTGGCTGAGGCGCGAGGGCCCGCGGCGGGTGCTGCGCCGGCCGCCCACGCCGGACCGCGCGAGCTCCAGCACCACTTCGACACGATGGAGCAGCAGCGCGATGCTTCGTCGCTCGGCATGTGGGTGTTTCTCGTCACCGAGATTCTCTTTTTCGGAGGCCTCTTTCTCGCTTACACCGTTTATCGCTCCCAGTACGCGCGGGCGTTCGCGGAGGCGAGCCGCCACCTCGACATCAGCCTGGGAACGTTCAACACCGCCGTCCTGATCGTCTCGAGCCTGACGATGGCACTGGCGGTCTTCTCGGCCTCGACCGGCCGCCGCCGCGCGGTCCTCGTGTTCCTGCTCGCGACGATGGCCCTCGGCGGAGTCTTCCTCGGCGTCAAGGCGGTCGAGTACGGACACAAGTTCCACGACCACCTGGTCCCCGGACTCCATTTCCGCTTTCCCGGCCCGTACGCGCGGCAGGCCGAGATCTTCTACTCGCTCTATTTCGCGATGACAGGGCTGCACGCCGCGCACATGGTGATCGGCATCGGGCTCTTGACGGCGCTCGTGCTCCAGGCGCGGAAGGGACGCTACGGACCGGACTACTACACGCCGGTCGAGGTCTCCGGCCTCTACTGGCACTTCGTCGACATCGTGTGGATCTTCCTGTTTCCGCTGCTGTACCTGATTGGAAGGCACCTTCACTGATGGCGCAGCACGTTTTACAGAGCTGCCATCCCGAGCGAAGCGAGGGACCCCTCGGACCTTCGGTCCTCGGGATGACGGCTCTTGGGGGAGTGTGATGGCGCAGCACGTCGTCCCCCCGAAGGTCTATTTCGCGGTGTTCACCGCCCTCATCGTACTGACCGCGACCACGACGGCGATCTCCTTCCTCAACCTCGGTCCCTGGAACACGGTCGTCGCGCTCGGCATCGCGTTTGTGAAGGCGACGCTCGTCGCGCTCTTCTTCATGCACGTAAAGTACAGCCCGCGGCTGACCCAGATCGTGGTCGCGGGCGGTCTCTTCTGGCTCGCGATTTTGATCGCCTTTACTCTTTCCGACTTCATGACGCGCGGCTGGTTGCCGATCTCGAGGTAGTTCGTGAGCGACCTGCCGCCAGAGCTCCAGAGCATGTCCCGGTTCCGGGTTCTCCGTAAGCTTGGCGCTGGCGGGATGGGCGAGGTCTTCCTGGCGGAAGACACGACGCTCGGTCGAAAGGTCGCTTTGAAGCTCCTCCCGGAGGGCCTCTTCTCCGACCCGGAGGTACGGCGCCGGTTCTCGCAGGAGGCGCGAGCGGTTTCCGCGCTCAACCATCCGCAGATCGTCACGATCTACGATATCGGCACTGCGCAGGATCGGGACTTCATCGCGATGGAGTACGTCGATGGGCAGACGCTTCGCGAGCTGCTCGGGGCGGGCCCGATCGAAGTGCGCCGGACGTTCGATCTCGTCTCGCAGGCCGCCGCCGGCCTCGCCGCGGCGCACGAAGCGGGGATCGTCCATCGCGACATCAAACCCGAGAACCTGATGATCAACCGGAACGGCCAGGTGAAGATCATGGACTTCGGGCTGGCAAAGGTCGTCGAGCGCCAGAATGCGCCGCTCCTTCAGAGCAGCGTCGCGACCGTCGCCGACACCCCGCGCGCGCCCGCCGGCACAGGCACGGGCGTCATTCTCGGAACGGTTTCCTACATGTCGCCCGAGCAGGCGCAGGGCCGCCCGCTCGATCACCGCACCGATCTCTTCTCGCTGGGTCTCGTTCTCTACGAGGGACTGACCGGCAGCCGCCCGTTTTCCGGAAAGAGCGCCGTCGAGACTCTCCACGCGATCATCAACGAGGAGCCGGTGCCGGCGGCCGAGCGAAACCCGCGGGTCCCGCCGGAGGCGACCGAGATCCTCGGCAAGGCGCTCGCGAAGGACCCGGCTGAGCGATACCAGCACGCCGGCGATTTCGCGCTCGATCTGAAGCGCGCGAGGCGCGCGCTCGAGTCGGGGTTTGCGAGGCCGGTCACCCCGGTGCCCGCGGCGCCCGCGGCGCCCGCGAAAGGACGGGGACTCCCGTGGGGAGCGGCAGCTCTCGTCGTCGCGGCGCTCGTCGCAGGCGCATGGTTCCTCGGACGATCGGGCGCCCGGTCATCGGCATCCAGCCTCGCCGACGTGACGCTGACTCCGCTCACGAGCGAG
>WNGE01001080.1_pt1 | contig 34991 bp, 37 predicted proteins | sample 5400651 | NCBI WGS metagenome assembly WNGE01 (sample SAMN13153370, study PRJNA577476) | soil metagenome | isolation source: 60 cm soil or saprolite under grassland replicate 2 | place: USA:California | collected 2016-06-15
GCGTTCCTGCAGAAGCGCGACCCGGACTGGGCCCGCTTCCCGTACTACTACTGAGCGAGTCAGCCGATGGTGACCGCGTCGTACCGCTCCCTGAGGAACTGGGCCGACACCACCGGCGCGAAGTCGTTCGGCCGCCCGAGCCGCGTGCGCCGCTGCCCGGCGTGAGCCCTCTCCTACTGCATGCAGTAGATACTGCTAAGAAGATCCCAGCCGCGGCGCCTCCCCATTGTCTCGTCAGGGGGCACGCAAGCAGGGCCGCCCGGCGCAGAGCGGCACGATACTGACACAGCCCCGGCGACCAGCGCTGCCGTGGACCGACACCGCCGTCACCTGCCATCCGCCATAGTCTCGACGGTGCTGAGCCGCCCCGAATACATTGGCCCTATGACGAGCGAGGCAGGTGGGGCGATGCCTTCTCGGCGCCTGGAACTGGTCCCCCCGGACGAGCTCAAGGCCGCGCTCGCGGACGGGGTCCGCGCCCAGCACGAGGCCGGCGACCTGCAGGCCAGCCGGGACAGCTTCGAGCGTGCCTACCGGCTGGCCGAACGGGCCGGCGACGCTGAGTCGATGGCGCTGGCCGCGCTGGGCCTGGCCGGCCTGTGGGTGGCCGAGCGCCGCACCGTCACCAGCACGGTGCTGCTCGAGGCGCGGCTGCAGCACGTGCTCGCGCTGCTCGACCCGCGGTCGGCCCTGGCCCTGCGGGTCCGTACCCGGCTGGCCGGGGAGGCGGACTACGCCCGCGGCACGCACGCCGCCGTGCTGGCCGCGCTGGACGAGGTGCGCGCCCAGCAAGCCGATGCCGCTGGCGCTCCGCTAGCCGGGGCCGCTGGCGCGGCGGGGGGCGGCGACCCGGAACTCCTCGCCGAGGCCCTCCGCATCGCCCACCACTGCCTGCTCGGCCCCGAGCACGTCAGCGCGCGCCGGGAACTGGCCGTCGAGCTGACCAAGGCGAGCTTCCGCACCGAGCGCCGCAGCGACCTGCTGATGGGCCTGCTCTGGCAGACGGCCGACGCGTACTGCGCGGGCGACCCGCACGCCGGGCGGCTGCTGGGCGAGCTGAAGGACCACCTCGCCCAGCGTGACCACCTCGCGGTCGGCTTCGTGGCCAGCGCGATCGACGTGATGCTGGCCATCAGGGCGGGCCGGTTCGCCGACGCCGAGGCGCTGGCGGCGGTCTGCGCCAGCCGCGGCGCGGCCGCGGGCGACGCCGACCACGCCTGGTGGTCCGGCGCCCAGCTGGTGACGATCCGCTGGTACCAGGGGCGGCTGACCGAGCTGCTGCCGATGCTGCACGACCGGGTGCACTCCCCGGTGCTGTCCGCGGTGGACAACTCCGCGGTCGCCGCGCTGGCCGTCGCCGCGGCGCTGAGCGGGGACCGGCCCGGCGCCGCCAGCGCGCTGGCCGCGCTGCGCGGCAGCGACCTGGCCGCGCTGCCCAGATCGAGCAGCTGGCTGGTCACGATGAACGGCGTGGTGGAGGCCGCGTACCTGCTCGAGGAGCCCGACGTGGCGGCCCGGGCCTACGAGCTGCTCCGCCCGCACTCGCACCTGCCGATGATCGGCAGCCTCGGCATCACCTGCTTCGGGTCGGTGCAGCACGCCCTCGGCGTGGCCGCGCTCACCTCGCGGCAGCTCGAGGAGGCCGTCGAGCACCTGACCGCGGCCGTCCAGCACAACCTCGCGCTGGCGCACTGGCCCGCGCTGGTGGCGTCCCGGCAGCGGCTGGCCCAGGCGCACGCGCTTCGCGGCTCGCCCGGGGACGCCGACGCGGCGCGCCGCGAGCACGACGCGGCCACGGCCGAGGCGGCCTCGGCGGGCCTGCCGGTGCCCGACTACCCGGAGCACCCGATGGCCGGCCCGGCCCCGGCCGCGGCGGCCCATGAGGCGCACTGCCAGCGGGCCGGCCGCAACTGGCGGCTGACCCTGCGCGGCCGCAGCGTCCTGGTGGAGGACAGCATCGGCATGGTCCACCTGGCGGTGCTGATCGCCAACCCGCGCCAGGAGATCCAGGCGGCCGACCTGGTGGCCGGCCTGGCCGGGCTGAGCGGGACGAGCGGCGAGGCCGGTGCGGCGCAGCGCGTCCTTGACCCGGAGGCGATCGCCGAGTACCGGCGCCGGCTCAAGCGCCTGGATACCGAGATCGACGAGCTGGAACCCGACCGGGCCCGCCAGGCCAGGGCCGAACGCGACTGGCTGGTCGCCCAGCTGTCCAGCGCGGCCGGGTTCGGCGGCCGGACCAGGGCCTTCCCCGACCAGTCCGAGCGCGCCCGGGTCGCGGTGGGCAAGGCCATCCGCCGGGCGCTGGCCCGGATCACCGAAGCCGACGCCGTCATCGGCGAGCACCTGCGCCAGACCGTGCACACCGGCGTACGCTGCTCCTACTGGCCCGGCTGACCTCGGCCGCCGGGCGGCCCGGCGCCCCGGAGTGGAACGCAGCGGCACGGGATGGACCGCCGCACGCATGAAAGCTAACGACACTTTGAGGTGATTCTCGTGGCCCTGCGCGACTCCATGCGCGAATCCGCCGCCCAGTACCTGCGGCCCGGTGAGCCGATCCAGGCCGTGATCGGCGCGCAGACGGCGAGCCAGTGGCTCGCCGGGCTGACCGGTATCTTTGTCTTCCTTGGCCTGAACCATTACCGGATCCTGGCCGTCACGCCGAACCGCATCGTGGTGCTCGACGCCGGGAAGAGCAGCATGAAGACGGCCCGCGGCGTGGTGACCGAGCTGCCCAGGTCGACCCGGCTCGGCCCGGGCTCCGGCGTGTGGCACCGGGTCCCGGCCGGGAACGAGAAGCTCCGGGTGCACCGCCGCTTCTTCAAGGACATGGAGACCGCCGACCGCGCGGTCGCCCCGGTCTGACCGCCAGGCCGGCACAGGCAGGTGAGCCCGGCCCGTTCGGCCCCCAAATATCCCGAACGGGCCGGGTCTTATCCTCCCGCGCCGGCCGGGGCCATCGCGGCGGCTACTATTCGGTCACTATGCCAAGCCGCACTGTCAGCCTCACCGGCTGGGGCCGGATAGCGCCGTCAAGGGCCGAGCTGGCCGAGCCGGCCACCGTAGCCGGCGCGGCCCGGCTGCTGGAGACCTCTGCCCCCGGTGTGAGCAAGCACCGCGTGATCGCCCGCGGGCTCGGGCGCAGCTACAACAACGCCGCGCAGTGCGACGGCGGCGTGGTGATCTCCACCGCCCGGCTGAACCGGATCCTCGACCTGGACCCGGACACCGGCCTGGCGACCTGCGAGGCCGGCGTCAGCCTGGAGCAGCTCATGGTGGCGGGCCTGCCGGCCGGCTGGTTCGTCCCGGTGTCCCCGGGCACCCGGCAGGTGACGGTCGGCGGCGCCATCGCGGCCGACGTGCACGGCAAGAACCACCACGTGGCCGGGAGCTTCGCCCGGCACGTGCGGTCGGCCGACATCGTGCTGCCCGGCGGCGAGCTCCGCACGGTGACCGGACAGTCCGATCCCGAGCTGTTCTGGGCCACCACGGGCGGCATGGGCCTGACCGGGCTCATCGTGCGGGCCGTGATCCAGCTCAAGCGGGTGGCCACCGCGCGGGTCAGGGTGGATACCGTGCGCACCGCCGACATCGACGAGACGATGGCCGTCCTGGCCGAGCACGACACGTCCTTCGGCTACACGGTGGCCTGGTCGGACAGTCTGGCCCGGGGCGCCCGGCTGGGCCGGTCCGTGGTCACCAGCGGCGACTTCGCCGAGCTCGCCGACCTGCCGGCCGCGGACCGGGCCGACCCGTTCGCGTTCCGGCCCGGCGCCCGGCTCGGCGTGCCGCCGCGGATGCCGCCCGGCCTGATCAACCGGTACTCGGTGGCGCTGGGCAACGAGGCCTACTACCGCCGGGCACCCCGCTCACGCCACGGCGAGCTGCAGACCATCGGCGCGTTCTTCCACCCGCTGGACGCGATCAGGAACTGGAACCGCATCTACGGGCCCGGCGGCTTCCGGCAGTACCAGTACGTGGTGCCGTTCGGCCAGGAGGTGGCGGTGCGCCGTTCCTTCGAGCTGGTCAGCCGGGCCCGCGCCGCCTCCTTCGTGACCGTGCTCAAGCGCTTCGGCGAGGGCGACCCCGGGCCGCTCTCGTTCCCGGCGCCCGGCTGGACGCTCGCGCTCGACGTGCCCGCCCGCGCCGGCGGATTGGACGGCCTTCTGGCCTCGCTCGACCGGCTCGTCGTCGACGCGGGCGGCCGGGTCTACCTGGCCAAGGACTCCCGGGTGCCGGCCGGCACCCTGGCGGAGATGTACCCGCGGCTCGAGGAGTTCCGCAAGCTGCGGGCCGGGCTCGACCCGGACGGGATGCTCGCCTCGGACCTGTCCCGCCGGCTGCGGCTGTGACTCCGCCCCCGGCCCACGCTCTTGACGCGTACATTCCGGGCAAGATCGGCATATCAGCCGGCTGCAATTCGTTCGCTCCACGCAATTGCGTGAGACGGGATCACGTATTACAGGCCGCCGGTAAGTTGAATACAGCGCCGGACAGAATTGTCTTTTCTGCCCGCGGTGTTTACGCTCCCGGTAGAGTCGTTTTCGTCGCCCGGTGTTGCTAGCACGGGGTTGCCAGCGGACGCCGTGACCAGTACGGTTCCGGCTCCGCTGACCTGGCTGACGACACCCGCGCGAATCCGCCGGGCCCCTTTGCCGAAAGGCCCGCCCTCCGGCGCCGTGGCTAACTGTGTGGGATCAGGTACCACGAGACCGGCGAGCGGACTTTCCTGTCCAACTCCCCGAAGGAGGCGCGTTATGCAAGACACTACTGTCTCCGGTATGTGTTTCGCGAGCGGTTCCGGCGCAAAATCGAGGCGCAGGTTTTTCAGCCGCGCCGTCCAGCACGCAAACGAGGACGAATTGCTCGCCCGGGTGCTCATCACCAGCTGGAGCCTGACCACCGGCCGCACCCTGCGCGGCGTCTCGCCGCAGTCGCTGACCGAGGACGAGCTGATCAGCTTCTGGGCCGACGACCACATCCCGGCCCCCAGAACGGGGTCAGGATGACCCAGACCGCCAGCCAGGCCGAGTGGCTGCGGGTGCGCTCGTACCTGCAGGAGCATCGCCACGCTCTGGCGGTCGACGCGGCCGGGGCTTATCCGGCCGAGCGCAGGATGGCCGGCACCCCGCTGCTCGCCGCCCCGGAGTGGCAGCCCGCCGAGCCCGTCCCGCTGCACGACATCGAGCTCGAGTTCACCCCGTCGGCGGAACCCGCGTCCATCCTGGCCGCACCGACCCTGACTAAATCGGCGCTGCCCGCCCCGGCCGGGGCGGAACTGCCCGAGCGGCCGGACGGGACCCGCTACCGCAGCTACTCGGACGCGCTGCGGGACCTGGCCGCCCCGGCCGTGTTCGAGAACCGCCCCACCTACCGGCTGACCGAGGCCGACCTCACCAAGCCGCGGCTCGCGTTCACCCGCGGCCGCTACTTCGACGGCGTGGACACCGGCGAGGCGGCCGCGCACGAGTACGCCGCCACCCGGCTCGCCGGACTGGCCGAGGAGCAGGATCAGCACCGGGCGCCCGGCCCGCACGCCCGGATCGCGGACCCGTGCGACCTGACCCGCCGCCCGGCCAACCTGGCCATCACCACGCTGACGCTCCGGTTCGACGCGGTCACCGGACGGGCGTCGTTCCTGCTGCACTGGCGGGACCCGGCCAAGGTGGGCCACGCGGGCGGGCTGTACCAGGTGATCCCGGTCGGCGTGTTCCAGCCGTCCGGCGAGGCGTCCTGGCACGAGCGGGAGGACTTCTCGCTGTGGCGCTGCATGCTGCGCGAGTTCGACGAGGAGCTCCGCGGGACCCCGGAAGCGTACGGGGCGGGGCCGGTGGACTACGACTCCTGGCCGTTCGCCCGGCACATGGCCGCCGCGCTGGACCGGGGCCAGATCCGGGTGTGGTGCCTGGGCCTCGGCGTCGACCCGCTGACCTACGCCACCGACCTGCTCACCGTGGCGGTGATCGACAGCGGGGTGTTCGACGAGCTGTTCAGCCTGGACCCGCGGGGCAACGACGAGGGCAGCGTGCTCGCGGCGCGGGAGTTCGCCGCGCACGTCATCGACCGCGTCGTGACCGGTGATCCGGTGCAGGCGGCCGGCGCCGCCGTGCTGCGGCTGGCCTGGCGGCACCGCGACACGCTCACCGTGTTACCTCGTCGCCTCGTTCCCCTCCTCACCCAGCCGGAGCTGGCTGGCACAGGTATTGCTGGTAGGCGTCCTCGGGCTTGACGAATTCGTGGACGACCGCCCCGATCGCGCGGATCATCGCCTGGGGGGTGTCGCTCTGGAAGATATTGCGGCCCATGTCCACGCCGGCCGCGCCGTTTTCGATCGCGTGGTACGCCATCGTGAGCGCGTCGCGTTCCGGCAGCTTCTTACCGCCGGCCATGACCAGCGGGACCGGGCACGCGGACACGACCGTGTCGAAGTCCTCCTCGCAGTAGTAGGTCTTGACGAAGTGGGCGCCGAGCTCGGCGCAGATCCTGGTGGCCAGCCGCAGGTAGCGGGCGTCCCTGGTCAGCTCCTTGCCGACCGCGGTGACGGCGAGCACCGGGATGCCGTAGCGCTGCCCGGCGTCGACCAGCCGGGTCATGTTCCGAACGGACTGGGTTTCGTGCTCCCCGCCGATGAACACCTGCACGGCCACGGCGGCGGCGTTGATCCTGGCCGCGTCCTCCATGCTCACCGCGAGCCGCTCGTCGGACAGTTCCCGCAGCACGCTCGGCCCGCCGCTGGCGCGCAGCACGATCGGGACCCGCGAGGCGGGCGGGACCGTCGAGCGGACCATGCCCCGCGTCGTCATCAGCGCGTCAGCGTAGGGCAGCAGCGGCAGGATAGAGAGGTCCACCCGTTCCAGGCCGGTGGTCGGGCCCTGGAAATAGCCGTGGTCGATGGCGAGCATGACGGTCCGCCTGGTGTCCGGCCGGAAGATGCGGGCCAGCCTGCTCTGCATGCCCCAGTCGAGCGCCCCGCAGCCCTTGAGCGGGAAGATCTCCTGGCGGGCAGGAACGGACGGAGCGAACCGGGCGCCCGTGGTGAGGTGTTCGCTGTCAGGCATCGTGGCCTTCCTAGGCGCCCGCCGCCCGCCAGAGCGGGTGGAGCAGGCCGTCGTCGGTGATGGCGAGCATGCGCCGGTAGATCTCGCGCCAGGCGGCGTACCGCTCGTCGTACGCAGCCGCGGCGGCCTGGTCCGGCTCGAAGGTGGCCGTCCGGCGGCGCAGGCCCGGACGCAGCTCGAGCAGGTCCGAGTAGAGGCCGGCGCCGACGCCGGCGCAGATGGCCGCGCCCAGGGCGCTGCTCTCGGTGACAGCCGGGATGTGCACGGGCACCCCGAGCACGTCCGCCATGATCTGCGGCCAGAGCCGGCCGCGGCCCGCGCCGCCGGTGAAGATGACCTCGCCGAACGTCAGGCCGGTCAGCTCGGTGATGATGTCCCGGTGCCCGCGGGCCACGTAGGCGGCGGCTTCCTCGATGGCCCGGACGCAGGCGCTGCGGCCGCTCGCCGCCAGATCGCCGACGTCGAACTGGAGGAACGACGGGCTGGCGTGTGCCCAGCGCTTCGCGTTCATCAGGTTGGACAAGATCGCGACCACGCCGCCGGAACCGGCCGGCACCGCGGCCGCGGTCTCCTCCATCACCACGTAGGGGTCGACGCCCCGGGCCCGGGCCCGGGCGACCTCGGTGTCGCAGAACGCGTCCCGGAACCAGCGCATGCTCATCCCGCAGTAGAAGCCGATGCCCTCGAGCATCCACTCGCCCGGCACCGCGTGGCACAGCGTCCGCAGCCGGATCGCCGGGTCGATGAGCGGCTCGGCGAGCAGCACCGTGTTCTGCCAGAACGTCCCGGCGACCACGGTGTACTCATCCCGCTGCGCGCCCGCGCCGAGCAGGCCGAGCTGGGTGTCTCCGCCGCCCGCGGCCACCGGCGTACCCGGGCGCAGCCCGGTCAGCTCGGCCGCCGCCGCGCTGACCTCGCCCACCACGGTGCCCGGGTCCACCACCGGCGGCAAGACCTCCGCGGGCAGGCCGCTCAGCGCCGGGACGGTCTGCGACCAGCGCCGGCTGGCCAGCGAGAACATGCCCGAGCTGGACCCGCAGGAGGGCTCGGTCACGTGCTCGCCGGTCAGCCGGTACACGATCCAGTCGCTGAGCATGCCCAGGCTGGCGGCACCGGCCAGGATGTCCGGCCGGTGCCGGGCCAGCCAGCGCAGCCGAGCCGGGGAGGTGATGGACACCCAGTCGCCGGCCTCGGCGTAGATCTTCTCCGCGGCCCCCTCGCAGATGAGGTCCCCGGCCTCGGCGAAGGCCCGGCTGTCCACGTTGGGGCAGGCGAAGATCTCGCGCCCGCCCGCGTCGTACAGGACCATGCCCTCGCGCATGCTCGTCGCCGCGACGGCCGCGACGTCGGCCCCTACCGCGCCGGCTCCGTTATCGGCCGAGCGCAGCGCGTCCCGGACGCAGGCGGCGATGGCCTGCCAGCCCGCCACGACGTCGAAGTCCTGGCCGCCGGGCACGCCGGGCGGCTCGTGGTGGGTCCACTCGCGTTGCCCCACGCCGGCCTGCTCGCCGGCCTCGGTGAACAGCACGGCCCGGCAGCTCCCGGTGCCCGCGTCGATGGCCAGCAGGTACGGTCCGCTCATCCCGCCGCGCTCCCGTGTGTGACCTGGGCCTGTGTGACCGGGGCCTGTATGGCCTGGGCTTGCAGGGCCGCGGGGTTCACCACGTTGGCCGGCACCCGCCCGGCCAGCAGCTCGGCCACCGCGGTGACCGCCCGCTGCGCGCCCCGGGTCAGGGTCTCGGCGGTGGCCCCGCCGATGTGCGGGGTGACGAAGACGTTCGGCATCGTCAGCAGCGGATGCGGGTGGCCTGCCCCCGTCCGCTCCAGCACGTCCAGCGCCGCGCCGCCGAGGCTGCGCTGTTCCAGCGCCTGGCGCAGGGCCCGCTCGTCCACCAGCGATTCGCGCGCCGTGTTGATGAAGTACGCGCCGGGCCGCATCTGGGCGAACCGGTCACGGGAGAACATCCGCCGGTTCTGCGGGGTCAGCCGGGCGTGCAGCGAGACGATGTCCGAGCGGGCCAGCAGCTCCTCCAGCGACACCAGCTCGACGTCGCTCTCGTCCCGGGGAGCCGGCGGCTGCGGGTCGTACCCCAGCACGGCGAAGCCGAGGGCCCGGGCCCGCCGGGCCACCTCGCGGCCGACGTGACCGAGCCCGACCAGGCCCATGGTCAGGCTGGGCGCTTCGGCGCCGAAGAACTCCCGCCCCTCGAAGACCGACTCGGCGAAGCCGCCCCCGTCCAGCAGGTACCGGCTGGCCTGCGGCACCGCCCGGATCAGCAGCAGGGCGAAGGCGATGGTCAGCTCGGCGACCGCTTCGGCGTTCTTGCCCGGCGTGTTCACCACCGGGATGCCGCGGTCAGTCGCGGCGGCCACGTCCACGTTGACCGGCCCGCCGCGGGCGCAGCAGACCAGCCGCAGCGGGGCCGCGCCGAGCACTTCGGCGCTGACCGCCGCGCCGTGCACGACCAGCACGTCGTGCCCGGCCACGGCGCGGGCCACCTCGGCCGGGTCACCCACGTACTCGCGCAGCCCGCGCTCGGACTCGGTGACCGGCGGCGCGCAGGTTACTTCGGCGATCTGCATCGTGGTCAGCTCGACCTGGCCGTCCAGGCCGGCCAGGGCCGAGGCGTAGGCGGACACCGGCATGTAGGGGTCGCCGACCACCAGGACGCGCAGGGTCACGGGTAGACGTAGGTCGGCTTGAGGTCGATCGCGTGCCCGCTGCCTGACTCGAGGACGAACTTGATCAGCGGCCCGGTGTCCACGTAATAGAACTCGATGGTCTCGCCGATCCGGCCGCCCATCAAGATCTCCGCGCCGCGTTCGCTCCAGTGCTTCTTCAGCGCTTCGCTGTCTTCCGCCGAGTGCTTCATGCACGCGATGTGCTGCACGCCCTCGCCGTGCGTGTCGAGGAACTCCTGGTAGATGCTCGGCCCGCTGACCGGCTGGATGAGCTCGAAGCCGAGCCCGTCGACCATGGTCTCAGCGCCGATCATGCGGAACTCGCAGGGCTGGCCGCGGACCACGGTGCCGTGCAGCAGCGGCGGCTTGTAGTCGAACACGCTCCACGGGCCCCAGCCGAGGTTCTCCGTATAGGAGCGCAGCGCGGATTCCATGTCCGCGACCACCACAGCGATCTGCGTGATCGTCATGGGCACCGCCGGCGGCACGATTCGCGCGCCGTTACCGCTTGCCATCCGATTCCTCCTCGGGTGCTCGCATCTGCCGGGCCAGCAGGTCCAGGTCCCCGGTCATGCCCACACCATCGGCGCGGCCTCCTCCCGGTCGGAGCATTCGCTCATCACCTGCGCATCTGCTCGTAGTTGCAGTATCTGCCCCCTTTGCCAGCCATGGCAACCCCGCCCCGCGATTCCCCGTCCGCCCCCGCCAGGGCCCTCCCCGCCGCCTCCCGCGCCGCCCCTTCCCTGCCGCCCCGTCCCCGCCGCCCCGTCCCCGCCCGGCCCATGCTGCGTGCCCGCGTCCGCCGTCCGCCGTCCCACGCACTCCTCAAGTCCCACTGCACCCACCAGTACGCCCCGTGACATGGCCGCGAGCCCTGGAGATTCAATGGACATGGGCAGACTTCGGCGGCTTTGTGACTTTTGTCCGGAATGGTGGTCTGGGGCCGGGGCAGGGAGGGGTCACGCCCCAATCGCCTGTCAACGCATCTCACCCCAGGCGCCCCTCTCGCCACATAAGCACCATCTGCCGCAGACCTAACGCTCCGGGCGAAGGTATGAATGTGGCGCTGTGCACCAAAGAGTGTGCACGTTGCCACGTTCATGGCATTCCCTGCTTGGGCCCTAGGCGGCCGCGCGCTCGAGCTCGAGCAGGCGGAGCGCGGCGAGCTCGTTCGTGACCAAGACGTCGAGGAACCCGCCGCGCAGCGCGCCGAGGATCGCCTCGACCTTGTGCAGGCCGCCGGCCACCCCGACCACCTGGGGGATCTGGGCCAGGTCGGACAGCTCGATGCCGATCCGGCGGTCGTGAATGGGCAACCGGACGACGGAACCCGAGGCGTCGAAAAACTGCCCCAGGATGTCCCCGGCCACGTGGTGGTCGCCGAGCTCACGGATGTCGAGAGCCTCCAGGTAGCCCATCTGCACGATGGTGGCGTCCGCGGTGGGCGTGCCGACCCCGACGATCGCCTGTTCCACGCCGCAGGCCTGCTCCAGTACCTGCTGGATCGCGGGTTCGGCCTTCAGCGCCGCGGCCAGCTCCGGGGTGGACGCCACGATCGGGGTGGGGATGACCGTCGCGCTGGTCCTCTCGCCCTCGGCGGCGCCCTCGCCCTTGGACGACAGGAAGGCCGGCAGGTAGGCGTCCACCCCGCCGGTCAGCGACACCATCCGGACCGGGCCGACCGCGCCGAAGTTGGTCGCGGCGATGACGCGGGACACCGTGTCCCCCCAGCCCACGCCGAGGCTCCCGCCCGGCCGCAGGTGGGTGCTCATGAACTGGGCGCCGCCCAGGCCCAGCCGCGCGTTCAGCGCAGGTCGCGAGCCCTCGCCCGAAGGATGATCCGGCACGACCAGCGCCTCGGCCAGGCCGAACACCCGGCGCAGCTGCCTGCTCACCTCGAACGCGTTCAGGTGGTCGGCGTTCAGGCTGATCGTGACCAGGCCGACCTTGCGCGCCCGGTCCAGCATCCGGCCCACCGACGCGCGGGACACCGAGAGCCGCTTGGCGATCTCGTCCTGGGTCAGCTCGTCCTTGTAGTAGAACCAGGCCACCCGCAGGAGCAGTTCCTCGCTGCCTGACCGGCCATCCTGCTCCGTCCTCACGAGCCTGCCCCCTCCGCTGCACTGCTCATATGTCAAGCATATGAGCATTTGCTCACAACGGCTTGCCCGCTCGGGCCGACGGCCGTTCTAGCTGGTCATGCCGGTGCTCTCCGCGTGCAGCCGCAGCCGTCGTCCGCCCGGATCATCGGCATGGACGTGCCCTCCCCTATCGGTGCCAGGGCCGGCTCAGGGGCCTCCGGGCCCGGGCAGGTGCTCGACGCCCATGATGTGCCGGCGGCTCGCTTCCGCCATGGCCCGCACCCGTTCGGGTGTCAGCGGCAGCGCGCTGACGTCCTGACTGCCGCCCAGCGCGTCGCGCACCGCGCTGGCCAGCGTCGCCCCGGCGGCGGTGATGCCGCCTTCGCCGGCGCCGCGGACGCCCAGCGGGTTGCCCGGGGCCGGGGCCTGCTCCGAGACCAGGAGGTCGATCCGCGGGATCTCGGCCGCCGTCGGCGTCCGGTAGTCCATGAACGTGGTCGCCGTCGGCTGGCCGGATTCGTCGTAGCAGAGCTCCTCCAGGAGCGCGCCGCCGATGCCCTGAGCGGCCCCGCCCCGCAGCTGGCCCTCGACCATGGTCGGGTTGACGGCCCGGCCGACCTCGTAGGCCACCAGGTAACGCAGCACCTGGACCCGCCCGGTACCCGGGTCGACCTCGACGACCGCGATGTGCACGCCGTACGGGTAGGTCATATGCGACACGTCGAACCGCCGCCGCGCGGACAGCCCGGCCTGCTCGCCCGGCCGCAGGTACTGGCTGGCCGGCGCCGTCGCCCTGGCGACCTCGGCGAGCGTGACCGAGGCGAGCGGATCGCCCGCCACGCTGACCACGCCGTCGTGCACGTCCAGGTCGTCCTTTGCCACCTCCAGCATCCGGGCGCCGACCTGCCGGGCGCGGTCGCGGACGGCCAGCGCCGCGGCGTGCACCGCGTTGCCCGCGACCACGGTCGTCCGGGAGGCCCAGGATCCCATGCCGAACGGCATCCGGGCCGTGTCCCCGCTGACGACCCGCACCGCCTCCGGGCTGACGCCCAGGGCATCGGCCGCGATCTGCGCCAGCGCCGTCTCGATGCCCTGCCCGAACGAGGTCCCGCCGGAGAACACGCTGACCGACCCGGTCGCGCCGACGATGACGTCGGCGGTCTCCTGCGGGCCCAGCCCGCTCTTCTCCAGGAACAGGGCCAGGCCCAGGCCGCGCGGCCGGCCCTCGTCCCGGCCCCGGGCCACCTCGTCGTGATAGCCGAGCCTGCCCGCCTCCGCCTCCGCCGCGGTCAGCAGCGCGGGATAGTCGGCGGCGTCGAGGACCACCTCGGTGCCGAGCGCGGTCATCGCCCGGGTATGCGGCATGTCCCCCGGCCCGAGCAGGTTGCGGCGGCGCAGCTCGGTGCGGTCCAGGCCGAGCCGGCCGGCGGCCACGTCGAGGAGCTGCTCGCGGGCCATGGTGCCCTCGAACCGGCCGGGCGCCCGGTAGGTGCCGCACGGGGTCTTGTTGGTGAGCACCACCCGGATCCGGCCGCGGTAGGCGGGGATCCGGTAGGGGCCGGGCAGCATGGTCACGGTCAGCTCGGGCACGGCGATGCCGTGCGTGCGGCAGTAGGCGCCGTTGTCGTGCACGATGTCGTCGCGCAGCCCGGTGATCATCCCGGCCGGATCGAACGCCACCGCGATCCGGTGCCGCTGCTGCCGGGAATGGTTGACCGCGACCAGGTGCTCGGCCCGGTCCTCGGTCCACTTGACGGGCCGCCGCAGCCGGGTGGCGAGCCAGGGCACCAGGAAGTCCTCCGGGTAGAACTCGCCCCGCACGCCGAACCCGCCGCCCGCGTCGACGGCGTGCACGTGGATCAGGTCCTCGGGCATGCCGAGCAGGCCGGCCAGCATGTCCCGGTTGAAGACCGGGACCTTGGTCATCCCGTAGATCGACAGCGTGCCGGCCGCCGGGTCGACATCGGCCAGCAGGGCGCGGGGTTCCAGCGGCACCGCCGTATGCCGGCCGATCTCGATCTCCGCCTCGACCACGGTGGCGGCACGGTCGAACGCCGCGTCGACGTCGCCGAAGCCCAGGGTGAAGTCGGCCGCGACGTTGCCCGCGCCGAACAGCTGCGGAGCGCCGGGCCGGGCCGCGGCCTGGGCGTCGAGTACCGGCGCGGCCTCGTCGATGTCGAGGTCCACCAGCTCGGCCGCGTCCTCGGCGGCGTAGGGGTCCTCGGCGAGCACCACCGCGACCGGCTCACCCACGTACCGGACCACGTCGGCGGCCAGCACCGGCTGCAGGAAACTGCTCAGGTCGATGCCCTGGACCGCCAGCCGCACCGGTATCGCCAGCCCGGCGGGCAGGTCCGCCGCGGTGACCGCGCCGACCACGCCCGGGCAGCTTCTCGCCTCGGACGTGTCCACCCGCCGGACCCGGCCGTGGGCGACCGGCGACCGGACGACGCGGGCCCAGACCTGGCCGCGCACGGAGAAGTCGTCAGCGAACCGGCCGGCGCCGCGCAGCATCCGCGGGTCTTCCTTGCGCGGCAGCCGCGCGCCGATCGCGTTCACCCCGGATCGCCGTCGGCGGATCCAGGCGAGCCAGTTCCATCCGGGCCCGCGGCCAGCCTGGCCCTCGCCGTGGCCAGCACCGCATCGACCAGCCCCTGGTAGCCGGTGCACCGGCACAGGTTCGACGCGACGATCTCGCGGACCTCCGCCTCGGACGGCTCAGCGCCGCTCAGCTCGCCGAGATACGCCTGCGCCAGCAGCAGGAAGCCGGGCGTGCAGAAACCGCACTGCAGGGCGTGATGGTCGCTGAACGCCTGCTGCAGGTCCGACAGCTGCTCGCCGTCGGCCAGGCCTTCCACCGTGGTGACGTCGCTACCGTCGGCCTGCACGCCGAACATCAGGCAGGACCGGGCCGGCGCGCCGTCGACCAGCACCGTGCACGCGCCGCAGATGCCGTGCTCGCAGCCCAGGTGAGTGCCGGTGTAGCCGAGGTCGTGCCGGAGCACGTCGGCGAGCGTCCGGCGCGCCTCCACGGTCACCGCGTGCTCGCGGTCGTTGACCCGCAGCCGGATGGTGTGGCGGTCGGTCATGGCGCACCGGTCCTGGCCAGCGCCGTGTTGGTCAGCCCCGCGTTGGTCAGCGCGGCGTGCAGGTCGGTCGGCAGTACCGGGATCTGGTCGAAGCTGACCGCCGTACCGGACAGCGCGTCGTTGATCGCGTTCAGCACGGCGGCCGGGGCGCCGATCGTGCCGCCCTCGCCCATGCCCTTCGCCCCGGTCTCGCTGAAGGCCGACGGCGTCTCGAGGTGCACGATCTCGATCGGGCACAGCTCGGCCGCGGTGGGCGCGAGGTAGTCCATCAGCGTGGTGGTGGCGGGCTGGCCGTCCTCGGTGTAGCTGATCCGCTCCAGCAGCGCGGCCGCGACGCCCTGGGTGACGCCGCCGAGCACCTGGCCGTCCACCACCATCGGGTTGATCACCACCCCGCAGTCCTCCACCACCAGGTAGCGCCGCAGCCGGATCTGGCAGGTGCCCGCGTCGATGGAGACCATCGCGACGTGGCAGGCGTTGGAGAACGTGCCGGGCGGGTCGAACGACGCGCGTGCCTCCAGCCCGTAGCGCAGCTCCTCGGGGAGCCGGTGCGTCTGGAAGTAGGCCAGCCGTGACAGCTCGCCGATCGGGATCGACGCCGTCTCGTCGCCCCGGATCCGCGCCGCGCCGCCAGCCAGCTCGACGTCGTCCGGGCTGGCTTCCAGCAGGTGCGCGGCGACCCGCCGGAGCTGGTCGGCGACCTGGTGCGCGGCCCGCCCCGCGGCGCCGCCGCCGATCACGATCGACCGGCTGCCGAACGTGCCCCAGCCGTACGCGGCCAGGTCGGTGTCACCCTGGCGCAGCCGTACCTGCCCCGGATGGACCCCGAGCTTGTCCGCGACGATCTGCGCAAACGTGGTCTCGTGGCCCTGGCCGTGCCCGCAGGTGCCGGTGGTGACGATCACCTCCCCGGAGGGATCCATCCGGACGTGCGCGGTGTCGTATCCGGGGGTCATCCGCATCCGCCGCTGCGACATCACCGGGGTGCCGTAGGCGGTGCGCTCGGAGAAGCACGAGTAGCCGATGCCGGCCAGCCGCCCGGCGGCCCGCAGCCGGTCCCGCTCGGCCGGCCAGCCGCCCGCGGTCACCCGCTGTTCGGCGAGGTCAAGCGACGCCAGGTAGCTCCCCTCGTCGTAGGTGATGCCGGTCACGCCGGTGTACGGGAACTCGCCCGGGGAGATCATGTTGCGGCGGCGCACCGTGAGCGGGTCCAGGCCGAGCGCCCGGGCCGCCTTCTCCATGATCCGCTCCATGACCAGGACGATCTGCGGACGGGAGACGCCGCGATAGGGAGCGGTCGGGGCCTTGTTGGTGGCGATGGCCCGGCCCCTGGCCCGGTAGGCCGGGATCTTGTAGATGCCCGGCAGCTCGCTCGACGCCATCAGCGGCTCGACGGCGGAGGTGAACGCGAAGGCCGAATAGGCGCCGACGTCGCAGTCGATGTCCGCCGACAGGCCCAGGACGCGGCCGCCGGCGTCGAACGCCGCCCGCACCTCGTAGCGCTGCTCGTGGCCGTGGAACGAGGCGGTCAGGTTCTCGCCGCGGTCCTCGACCCAGGCGACCGGCCGGCGCAGCCGCATCGCGGCCGCGGCGACCACCACTTCCTCCCGGCCGACCACGCACTTGAGCCCGAACCCGCCGCCGACGTCGGGCGCGATCACCCGGATCCGGCCCTCCGCGACCCCGAGTGCCTGGGCGATGCCGGACCTGACCTGGTGCGGGACCTGGGTCGACACGTGCGCGACCAGCTGGTCGTCGCGGTCGTCCCATTCGGCCACGCAGGCCCGGCCCTCCAGCGGCAGCGCGGCCACCCGGGCGCTGGTGAACGTGCCGCCGACGATGACCGGCGCGGCGGCGAAGATGCCCGGCAGCGACGCGCTCTCGAACATGGTCAGGTCCACCATGCAGTTGCCGGTCAGCTCCTGGTGGACCTGCCGGGCGCTCTCCGCCGTGGCCGTCTCGATGCCGGTGATGGCCGGCCACGGCGTCCAGTCGATGTCCAGCAGTTCGGCGGCGTCCTCGGCGAGGTAGGGATCGTCGGCCAGCACCACCGCGACCGGCTCGCCGGCGAAGCGCACCTCGTCGCCGGCCAGTATCGGCATCGGCGTGGGCACGAACTCGTCCCGCTCGAGCACCGCTCGCAGGAACGGACGGCCCAGGTCCGCCGCTGTGAAGACGGCGGCGACGCCGGGCAGCTCCAGCGCGGCGGCGGCGTCGATCGGGCCCACCGCGGCCGCGGCGAACGGGCTGCGCGCGAACGCCGCGTGCAGCATCCCCGGCCGGGTGAAGTCGCCGGTAAACCGGCCCCGGCCGGTCAGCATCCGGCGGTCTTCCTTGCGCGGCAGCGCGGCGCCCACCCAGCGTCCCGACGGCGAGAGCGCCGCCTCCGGCGAGGCCCGGTCTTCGTTCAGCGTCGTCGTTTGTGCGCCCGCGCCGCCGGTCATGCCCCGGTCGCCCCGGTGGTCGACTCGGTGAGGGCGCGGGCGACCAGGGTGGCGGCGAGCCTCTTGCGGTAGTCGCCGCTGGCGTGCCCGTCCGACGGCGGGTCGATCGCGGCGGCGGCCAGTTCACCCACGGCCCGCCAGGTCGCCGCGGTAGCCGGCGCCCCGGCCAGCTCATCGGTGTCCAGCAGCAGCGGGCGGGTACCGACCCCGCCGAGCACGACGCGGACGGCGTCGCAGGTACCGTCCGTGACCTGTGCGGACACCGCGGCGGCGACGATCGCGAAGTCGCCCTGGCGCTGCGCGAACTCGGTCAGCGCGGCCTGCCGGGCCGGCCGCGGGAACCAGACCTCGGTGATCATCTCGCCGGGATCGGCTGCGGTCTCGTACAGGCCGAGGAAGAACTCGGTAGCCGGCAGGGTCCGCTCGCCGTCGGGGCCGCGCAGCACGATGCGCGCGTCGAGCAGCACGGCGAGCAGGCACCATTCGGACGCCGCGTCGGCGTGCGCGATGCTGCCGCCGAAGGTGCCCCGGACCCGGATCGGGTAGTGGCCGATCCAGCGCGCCGAGCGCGGCAGCACGCCGAAGCCTTCCAGCACGGCCGGGTCCCGGGTGGTCTCCACCGCCCGGTGCGGGGTCAGCGCGCCGATGCGCAGCCCGTCCGGGCCGGCCCGCAGGTAGTTCAGCCCGCCGATCCTGGTGACGTCGATCAGGGCGGCCGGCCGGGCCAGCCGGAAGTTCATCATCGCGACCAGGCTCTGCCCGCCGGCCAGGAGCTTGGCCTCGCCGTCATACCGCTCCAGCAGCGTCAGCGCCTCGGCAACGTCGCCGGCGCGATGGTAGCTGAACTGGGCGGGCTTCACGAGCTCCCTCAGGTCCGGGTATCGGCTGATGTCATTTGATATACCATGCCCTCGCCTCACCCCGAAGATCCATGCATGCCACGCGATTTGCCGGGCAGGTACCCGGGTCGAGTGCGGAAACACGCGCTGACCAGATGGAGAAGCGGTGGTTGGGGCTGACAACGTGAACGTCGGCCGTCACGTCGTTCAGTTCTACGGTCGTGACGAGGAACTGGCGGAAAGGGTAAACGGCTACTGCAGATCAGTGACCGCCCGGACGTTCGCCTTCTCCCGGGAGGCGCCCGCGGCGGCGCGTCACTTCGCGGTGGCCACGCTGAACGCCTGGGGGGCCGGTGACCTGGCCGGCGACGTCGCCCTGGTCGTGACCGAACTCGCCGCCAACGCCATCGTGCACGCGCGGTCAGCCTTCACGGTCATCTTGTCGGTGCACGACGACCTGCTCCGCATCTCGGTCCGCGATGCGGGCCCGCCGGACGGCGCCGGGCTGCGCGCCACCCCGCTGCACGGCCTGGCGGTGGTGGACGCGATGGCCAGCCGGTGGGGGGTAGAGTCGCTCGGGAACGCGGGTAAGACCGTATGGGTAGATCTGCTCAGGTAGGTGAGACCGGTTCCGCCGCTCGATGTCCGGCTCCGCCGCGTCTATGACGAGCCGTCGGACGCGGACGGCGCCCGCGTGCTCGCCCACCTGGTCTGCCCGGAGTGCGGCGCGGTGACCACCGAGGGGCACCGGCCCGGCTGCGAACAGGATGGGAAGGCGTATGGGTGAGAACCTGGCCGGGCGGGTGGCCGTAGTCACCGGCGGGGCCAGCGGCATCGGCGAGGCCTGCGCCACCCGGCTGGCCGCGGACGGGGCCGCCGTGGTGGTCGCCGACCTCAACGCCGGTGCCGCCGCCGCGGTGGCCGGCCGTATCGGCGGACGGGCCGTCGAGGTGGACCTGGCCGCCGACTTCGACGCGGCGGCGCTGGCCGGCCAGGCCGACGTGCTGGTCAACTGCGCGGGCCTGCAGTACGTCGCGCCGGTGCACGAGTTCCCGCCGGAGAAGTTCCGGCTGATCCTCGCGGTGATGCTGGAAGCCCCGTTCCGGCTGGCCCGGGCGGCGCTGCCGCACATGTACGCGCAGGGTTTCGGCCGGATCGTCAACATCTCCTCGGTGCACGGCCTGCGGGCCTCGCCGTTCAAGTCCGCCTACGTCGCGGCCAAGCACGGCCTGGAGGGGCTGTCCAAGGTGATCGCGCTGGAAGGCGGCGGGCGAGGCGTCACCTCCAACACGATCTGCCCGGCCTACGTGCGCACCCCGCTGGTGGAAAAGCAGATCGCCGACCAGGCCCGGATCCACGGCATCTCCGAGGACCGCGTGGTCGAGGAGATCATGCTGACCGAGCCGGCCATCAAGCGGCTGATCGAGCCGGCCGAGGTCGCCGAGCTCGTCGCCTACCTCTGCTCCGCCCCCGCGTCGTTCGCGAACGGCTCCTCGTACCTGCTCGACGGCGGCTGGTCCGCCCGTTAGCTCACTCCTCCCAGACGGGGGCCGAAGGCAGCCCGCGCTCGGCCCGGGCCCGGTCGGTCAGCTCCTGGATCAGCTCGGTCTTGGCCCTGGTGTACTCGGTCCCGTCGGTGTGCTCCGCCGCGAGCCGCTGCTTCAGCTCGGCGTACCGGCGGGCGTCGTCCGGGTGGGCGCGCAGGTGGTCGCGCAGCAGCCGTTCGTTGCGGGCGTCCCAGGTATCCGCGGGCACCACGTGCAGCTGATAAGCCCGCGCGCCGTCCTCGTCCCGGTAGTAGAACAGCCGGTCCGGCATTCCGGTGTCGAACCGGTGGTAGCCCAGCCCGGCCAGCGCGTCCTCGGCCGCGGCCACGGCGTCCAGGCCGGCCGCGGCGGCCATCAGGTCGATGACCGGCTTGGCCGCCAGCCCGGGTACCGAGGTGCTGCCGATGTGCTCGACCGCGTGGAACACCCCGAGCGAGATCAGGTCCGCGCGGGCCGCCGCCGCACGGACCGGCCAGGCCTCGTCGTACTCGACGACCTCGATCACCGAACGGCCTCCATCCTGCCCCGGCTCAGACGAACGCGCCCAGGCCGGTGATGGCGCGGCCCACGATCAGCGTGTTGATCTCGCGGGTGCCCTCGTAAGAGTAGATCGCCTCGGAATCGGCCACGAACCGGCCCACGTGGTTCTCCAGCAGGATGCCATTTCCGCCGGGCAGCTCGCGCGCCCAGCCGACCGCTTCCCGCATCCGGACCGTGCAGAACGCCTTGGCCAGCGCGGAGTGGTGAACTCCCTGACCCTGGATTCAGCCCGCCTTCAGCCGTCCCTCAGTCTCCCTTGTCGTCCTGCCCTCTGCCCGGCCCTGGTCGCCCCTGCCCCCTCAGCCCGGCCCTGGTCGCCCTACCCCCTCAGCCCGGCCCTGCTCGCCCTGCCCCCTCAGCCCCGGCCGATGTAAGGCATCGTGGTCGCGGTGATCGTGAGGAACTGGACGTTGGCGTCCAGCGGCAGCGAGGCCATGTAGAGCACAGCGTCGGCGACGTGCTGGGAGTCGAAGACCGGCTCGGCGGCGATGGACCCGTTGGCCTGCAGCACGCCCTGGCTGAACCGTTTGGTCAGTTCGGTCTCGGCGTTGCCGATGTCGATCTGCCCGCAGGCGATGCCGTAGGGCCGCCCGTCCAGCGAGAGCGACTTGGTCAGGCCGGTGACCGCGTGCTTGGTGGCGGTGTAGGCGATGCTGTTCGGCCGCGGGGTGTGCGCCGAGATCGAGCCGTTGTTGATGATCCGCCCGCCCTGCGGGTCCTGGGCCTTCATCATCCGCACCGCGTGCTGCGCGCACAGGAAGACCCCGGTGAGGTTGGTGTCGACCACCCGCTGCCAGTCGGCCAGGTCGATCTCGTCCGCCTGCGCCGCCGGGCCGAACAGCCCCGCGTTGTTCACCAGCAGGTCCAGCCGTCCCCAGCGGTCTTGCACCGCGTCGAAGAGCGCGGCTACCGACGGCGGTGAGGTCACGTCGGCCGGGACGACGAGCGCGGCGCCGTCCGGCGCGTCCTTCGCGGTCTCGGTGAGGAGCTCGGAACGCCGGCCCGCCAGCGCGACCTGCCAGCCCGCGCCGAGCAGTGCCCTGGCGATGACCCGGCCCAGCCCGGAACTCGCCCCGGTGACGACGGCAACGCTCATGCTTACCCAGCCTCTCTGCTTCTCTGCGGTTCAGTGTGTGCGGAACAACGCCTATGGGACCACGGTGACCGGCCACCGGCCGGCCTTGACCAGCCGAACCGCCAGCGACCCGATCCACCGGTGCCCGGCCTGCATCGAGGCGCCCACGATGACGGCGTCGGCGCGCACCTCGTCAGCCACCCGCCGCAGTTCGGTGTAGGGGTCGCCGCGGGCGACCACGAAGGTGAGCGCCAGGCCCAGTCTTCTCGCCCCCTCCTCGGCCTCCCGCCGCAGGTCCGCGGCTGTCTCGTCGAGCGCCTGCTGCTGCGCGGCGATCGCGCTCGCCCCGGCTCCCGCCGCCGCCCCGTACATGGCCGACGGCCGCTCGACGTAGACGCAGACCAGCCGGGCCCCCTGCCGCCGGGCCAGCCCCGCCGCGTACGCCCCGGCCCGCATCGAGGTGACGGAATCGTCCACCCCGACCAGGATCACCTTGGGCCCGTCGGTCCCCAGCTCGAAGGCCCCGCCTTCCGCGTCCGCCACAGCGGAATTATAGGTACGAACCCCAGCCCGCCCCGCGCCGCCTCACCCCGCTGTGGACCCGCGCCTGCATGACAACACCCGCCCGCCCCCGCGTTAGTCACACGGTCCCCTCCAGACCCAACCGTCCGCGGTTCGGGAAAATAGCGTGGTTGATAAGGGCCATGCGGTTGTTTTGGTGGAACCGGGATACCCTAATCAACCGCATGACCCGGATCCTCCACGCTAAACGGAGCAGCTTCTCCGCTAATCGCGTCACGCGGGACGAGCGATGCCGCAGTGACGCGAATGAAGACCGCGCCGTGCCCGATCAGCGTGAAACCGGCACGGCCGCCATGATCCCGAAGGATTTACTACTCTATGCAGTAGCGAACCCTTCGCGATCATGGAAATCCGCTCCGCCCCGGGGCGCGGCGCGGCCACGAGCGCTACGCCTCGGCTCAATTCCACCTCAGCAGTCACATGAGTCACTCCAAAGAGCCCAGCCCGTGCAACCGCCGCGGGGGCGGTGGGAGGCTATACGGGTGCGTCTAGCGACCTGGAACGTGAACTCGGTGAAGGCGCGGCTGCCCCGGCTGCTCGAGTGGCTGGCCGAAGCCAAACCCGACATCGTCTGCCTGCAGGAGATCAAGACCACCACGGCGTTGTTCCCCGAGGCTGAGGTCAGCGAGCTCGGCTACGAGGTGGCCGCGCACGGCGACGGCCGGTGGAACGGCGTGGCGCTGTTGTCCAGCGTCGGCCTGGAGGACGTCAGCCTGGGCTTCCCCGGCGAGCCCAGCTACGCGGGCGAGCCGGAAGCCCTGACGCTGATCGACGAGCCGGGCCTGCGCAAGCCGGAGGCGCGTGCGGTCGGCGCGAACTGCGGCGGTATCAGGGTCTGGTCGATCTACGCGCCGAACGGCCGCACGCCCGAGTCCGCTCACTACGCCTACAAGCTCGAGTGGTTCGCCGCGCTGCGCACGGTGCTCGAGGCCGAACTCAGGCAGCAGACCCAGCTGGCGGTGTGCGGCGACTTCAACGTGGCGCCAACCGACGACGACGTGTGGGACCCGGCCCAGTTCATCGGCTCTACCCACGTCACCGCACCGGAGCGGCAGGCCCTGGCCGACCTGCGCGCGCTCGGGCTCACCGACGTGGTACCGAAGCCGATGAAGGGGCCCCGTCCCTACACCTACTGGGATTACCGGGCCGGCATGTTCGCCAAGAACAACGGCATGCGCATCGACCTGGTGTACGCGACCGAGGCCGTGGCCACCCGGGTCAGCGGCGCCTACGTGGACCGGGAGGCCCGCAAGGGCAAGGGCCCGTCCGACCACGCGCCAATAATAGTGGACCTGGATTAAAGACCTAGCACGCGCGCGGCGTTGTCGTGCAGCACGGCGCGCATCGTGTCCGCCGGGATGTCGAGGCCCTCCAGCTCGGACAGGCACCGCTCGGGCGCGATGAACGGGTAGTCGCTGCCCCACAGGAACTGCCCGGACAGCCGCCCGCGCAGCTCGCGGATCACCTCGGCCGGGATGCGCCGCGGCGCCCAGCCGGAGATGTCGATGTACACGTTGGTCTTATGCAGCGCGATCGCGATCAGGTCCAGGTGCCACGGCCAGCCGAAGTGCGCGGCCACCACGGTCAGCGCCGGATGCGCCGCGGCCACCGGGTCGAGCTTGATGGGGTGGGCCAGGTCGATCCTGATGCCCTGGCCGCCGGGCTGGCGGGCGCCGATGCCGCTGGTCCCGGTGTGGAACAAGGCCAGCAGCCCGTGCCGCTCGCAGGCCGCGAAGATCGGCCGGTACTGCGGGTCGTCCGGCGCGAACGCCTGCAGCGACGGGTGGAACTTGACCCCGCGCAGCCCGAGCGCGGCGATGTTCTCCACCTCGGCCACGGCGGCCTCGCCCTTGTGCGGGTCGACCGAGCCCAGGCCGGTGAACACGTCGGGGTAGTCACGGCAGGCGGCGGCGACGGTCTCGTTCGGCACCCGCGGCCGCCCCGTCGCCGTCTCGGCGTCCCAGGCCAGCAGGACCGCCGTCACCTCGAGCCCGCGGTACAAGGCAGCCAGCTCCCCGAGCGACTGCCGCGAAACGGGCGACCGGAAGTAGGCCTCGGCCGCCTCGACGTACCCGGCCATGCTGCCGTCCAGCCAGTCCGGGGTGGGCAGGTGCACGTGGAAGTCGATCGCGCGTGACGGCATTGACCTAGCCTAGAGGCCCTGGCTCTCCAGGTAACTGGCCGCGACCTTCTTCGGCACGCACATGCACCAGGCGTCGGTCAGCAGCTCGCGCAGCTCGTCCACGTCGAGCGCTGCCAGCCGGGCGCGGACCCACTGGTACCGCTCGTCGCTGGGCAGCGGCATCATGAACGTCTCCGGCCGGCTGGCGACCAGCGCGGCCCGCTCCTCCTTCGGGAAGCCGAACCCCAGCCGCTCCTCGTCCGGCGAGACCGAGGCGTAGACGATCCGGCCGACGCGGAACTTCACGTGGTCTCTGATCAGGTGCTCGGAGGTGCGCGGCAGCGACATCGCGATCGCCCGCACGTCCGCCAGCACCGCCATTTACAGTGCCCCCATTTACAGTGCCCTCATTTACAGGCGCAGGACCCGGTCGGCGTTGGCGTGGAAGACCAGGTCCAGCACGGACTGATCGTAGCCGAGCTCGTCCCACTCCCGCAGGATCCGCTCGTAGGGCAGGCTCGGGTGGTCGCTGCCGAACATCATCTTCTCCCGCAGCCGCCCCCTGATGTCGGTGCGCAGCGAGGGCGGGAAGTACTTGGGCGCCCAGCCGGACAGCTCCCAGAACACGTTGCCCTTATGCAGCGCGACCGCGGTCATCTCGTCGGTTTACGGCCAGCCCGGGTGCGCCGCGATGATGGTCAGCGCCGGGAACCTGGCGGCCAGGTTGTCGATCGCGAGCGGCCGGGCGTGCTCGAGCCGGGCGCCGGGATCGCCCGGCATACCCGCGCCCGTTCGGGCAATTTGAACGTGGCGATCTCGAAGCCGCGCAGGAACGCCACGAGTTCCTCCAGGGACAGCGACTGTCTTCTTGAGCAGGTCGCCGGAGCGGTAGAAGCCGTCCGGGGTGAACGCCCGGGGAGGCGGGCCGGCCGCACGTTTCCCGCCGTACGCCGGGAGGATCCGAGGGCCGAACGAACATGATCAAACCCTCCGCCATGCCGAGTTCTCCTGGATGGAGCACCCCGGCAGGGCGCGTTCCGCGCGCAGCCGGACGTCGGGCTGCAGCCGCTGCCCGCCGCTCTGGATCACCCGCAGCGAGGACAGCTCGTACTCGGTGACGGCCGGGTCGTCGATCCACCGGATCAGCAGCGCGGGCACCGGGTCGATGTGCGTTCCCCGGTGCCGCCGGATCAGCCCGAACACGTCCCGGGGCCGGGTGCTCGTGCTTGGCCAGCGCGCCGGCGAACCCCTCGAACAGCGGCCGGTCCTCCCAGTAGCCGCGTTCCCCGTAGCGGGCCGCGAAGCCGGGCGGGACCGGCGTCACTCCGTCGAGCATGCGGATGACGATAGCGTGGGCCTGACGGGAGTAGTGACATGGCAGCCAAGGAAACCAGCGGCCAGCCGCCGGGCCCCGGCGGCACCGGCGAGGCCGGCCAGGCCGACGACGCCGACGATGTCGGCGCGATCCTCGACGACATGGACGAGGCGCTCGAGGAGAACCCCGAGCAAGTCATCCGGTCCTTCGTGCAAGAAGGCGGCGAGTAGGGAGGCGCGATGAGCCAGGCCGTTCGGGACCTGCCGCACGGCACCACGATCGTGGCCGCGACCTGTGATCACGGGGTGGTGCTGGCCGGCGACCGGCGGGCCACGGCGGGGAACCTGATCGCGCAGCGGGACCTGGAGAAGGTGCACCGCAGCGACGAGTTCTCCGCGCTGGGCTACGCGGGCGCCGGCAGCCTGGGCATCGAGTTCGCCCGGCGGTTCGCGGTCGAGCTGGAGCACTACGAGAAGATGGAGGGCCGGTCACTGTCGCTGGAGGGCAAGGCGAACCGGCTGGCCCGGATGGTCCGGGGGAACCTGGGCGCGGCCATGCAGGGCTTGGCGGTGGTGCCGCTGTTCGCGGGGTACGACGAGGATTCCGGGCGGGGCCGGATCTTCAGCTATGACGTGGCCGGCGGCCCGTACGAGGAGCACCGGTATTACTCGATCGGGTCCGGGTCACCGTTCGCCCTGGGCGCGCTGAAGAAGCTCTACGCCGACGGCATGCCGGCCGATGACGCGGTGCTGGCCTGCGTGCAGGCGCTGTACGACGCGGCCGACGACGACTCGGCGACCGGCGGGCCTGACCTGTCGAGGCGCATCTACCCCGTCGTCGCCACGATTACCGCCGACGGTTTCCGAAGACTGTCCGAGGGCGAAGCCGAGGACGTTGCCGGACAAGTTGTGCGGGAGCGGATGGCCCGGCCGGACGGCCCGCCCGCCCGGCTGCGCTAGACCCGGGCGGCGCCGCCTTCATCACCGCCGAGCCCGCGCCGGTCCGCGAGCCGGCCCGCGTACGGCCCGACCACCGACCCGAGCACGCAGCCGGGGACGAGCAGCAGCGAGGCGTGAATCGGGGGCAGCCCGCGCGGCCCCTGCAGGTACATGCGCTAAATGCGCGAGGACTACGCTAGGGACGGCACTTCCGGGTAAAGGGGCTGTCCCGTGGCGAGAGATGAGGCCTGCATCGGCCGCGTCGGTGTCCTGACCGTGGGCACACGAGGTGGCGACGGCCCGGGCGAAGTGCATATCAAGATCCGCGGCGGCTCCGAGAGCTTTCTCGCCTGGTCGGAGAAGCCGCTGCCCAGGGGGGCGACCGTCCTTGTCATCGAGTCGCGCGGCGCTCGGGCGGTCGACGTCATCGAGTGGGAAGATGCGCTCGGTGAGATTCCGCGCAATCCGGGGTTAGATCTGTATGAGGAGATGAACGACGATGTTCGGTTACCGTGTACCGGCACCCGACGAGGCCATGCTGATTTCGGGACGAGGGGGCGGCCACGACGGCCAGCCGTTCAAGGTGGTGATCGGCCATGGCGCCTTCGTCACGCCCGTGTTCCGCAAGGTCAGGTACCTCACCCTGTCCATGCAGGAGGCCGAGGTCGCCGAGCAGTGCGTGACCCACCAGGGCATCGCGCTGAACGTGCGCGCGGTGATCGCGTTCAAGGTCGGCAACGACCCGGAATCCATCGTCAACGCGGGACAGCGTTTCCTGTCCGACCAGGACCAGATGTCGCTACTGACCGGGCGGATCTTCGCCGGCCACCTGCGCTCGATCATCGGCTCGATGACGGTCGAGGAGATCGTCACCGAACGGCAGAAGCTGGCCACCGAGGTGCTGGACGGGTCGAAGGGCGAGATGGCCAAGATCGGGCTGATCGTGGACTCGCTGCAGATCCAGTCGATCGACGACATGGGGGCCGGCTACATCGCGGCGATGGCCGCGCCGAACAACGCCGCCATCCAGCGCCAGGCGAAGATCGCCCAGGCCCAGGCCGACCAGGCGGCGGCCGAGGCGCAGCAGGCGTCGGCGCGCAAGCAGGCCGAGTTCGCCCGGGAAACCTCCGTGGTGCAGGCCCAGTACAAGGGCGAGGTGGAAAAGGCGCAGGCGGAGGCGGCCCAGGCGGGCCCGCTGGCGCAGGCGAACGCCCAGCTCGCGGTGATCAACGCACAGGCCGAGCTGGCTCAGCAGCAGGCCCAGCTGCGGCAGCAGCAGCTGGTGTCCGAGGTGGTCAAGCCGGCCGAGGCCGAGGCCGAACGGATCAGGATCCTCGCCCTGGCGGACGCCGAGCGCACCCGGATCCAGGCCGAGGCGGCCGCCTCCAACAACCGGGTCGCGCTCGACCAGCTGCTGATCAACCAGCTCCCGCTGATCGTCAAGGAGGCGGCGGCCGGGCTGGCCGGGGCCAACGTCAGCGTGCTCAACGGCGCCGACGGCCTCAGCGAGATCGCGGCCGGACTGGTCGGCCAGGGCATGACCATCCTCGATGCGGTCCGCAAGGGGATGCCCGGGCAGCCGCAGGGCAGCACCGCCGACAACGGGCAGGTGGTGAGCGGCCAGGTCGCCCAGCGCGAGTCGTAAGGCCAGAACCTGAGGATTTGCTGACGTCCTGGCCAGTCCTCCGCCAGCCGGGACAACCCTGGTTAGGCTCGCAGTCGTGGCATCCGCGACCACCGCCATCGCCGAAGTACCCGAGGAAGAACGGCCCGCGCCGCCGTCCGGCCATCGCCGCACGGTGGCGCTGGCCGCTCCGTACTACCTACTGGCCGCGCTGGCCGTCACGCTCTGGCTGTGGCGCGACCCGGCCAGCCGGACGGTGGCCGGCAACCCCTACGACGCCGACCAGCTGGCCTGGTTCTTCCGGTACGACGCGACCGCGATCGCGCACGGGCACCTGCCCGCGCTGATCACCGCCGCGATGAACGCGCCGCGGGGCGTGAACGTCATGTGGAACACGTTCATGCTGCTCCCGGGGGTGCTGCTGACCCCGGTGACGCTGCTGCTCGGGCCGCAGACCGCGCTGAACGTGTTCATGACGGCCGGGTTCGCCGGGTCCAGCCTGGCCATGTTCGCCGTGCTGCGGCGCTGGGAGGTCAGCGGGCCGGCCGCGGCGCTGGGCGGCACGGTCTACGGTTTCTCCCCGGCGGTGCTGCACTCCGCCATCGGCCACTACGACCTGCAGTTCGCCGTGCTGCCGCCGCTGATCATCCACGTCGCCCTGCGGCTGGCGACGGGCCGCGCCGGCCCCGTGCGTGGCGGCGCCGTGCGCGGCGGCGCCGTGCGCGGCGGCCTGTGGCTGGGGCTGCTGGTGACGGCGCAGCTGTTCATCACCGAGGAGATCCTGGCCGTCACGGCCATCGCCGGGCTGGTGCTCGTCGCGGTGCTCGCGGCCAGCCGCCCGCGCGCGGTGCCGGCCGCGGCCCGGCGGGTGGCGATCGGCCTGGCCACGGCGGCGGGGGTAACCGCGGTGATCGCCGGCTACCCGCTGTGGGTGCAGTTCTTCGGCCCGCTGCGCCAGCACGGCAGCCCGTTCATGCTGGACTACTTCAAGAACGACCTGTCGTCCTTCGTGGTGCCCTCGTCGTACCAGCTCTTCCACACCGCGGGCAGCGCGGCCGCCGCGGCGCGGTATCAGGGTTCGCTGCCCGAGTACCTGGGCTACCTCGGCTGGCCGCTGCTCGTGGTGCTGGTGCTGGCCGCGATCGCCTGCTGGCGGCGGCTGCCGGCCCGGGCGGCCGCGGTCGCCTGGGTGGTGCTCGGGGTGTTCTCGCTCGGCGGCACCCTGCTGTTCGGCGGCCACCACCACCCGGCGATCAAGCTGCCCTGGTACTGGCTGCAGGGCCTGCCGCTGCTCGAATCGGCGCTGCCCGACCGGTTCTGCCTGGTCGCGGACGGCGCAGCCGCCGCGCTGCTGGCCTTCGCCGTGGACGCGGCCGTCGCCGCGTTCGCCGCCCGCCGGGCGCCCGGTCCGGGGCTGCCCCGGCTATCGGCCGGGTGGCGCCCGGCCGCGGTGGTTATGGCCGCCGCGGTCCTGGCCGCACTGCCGATCGTGCCGAAGCCGCTGCCCGTCGCCGCGGCCGCCCCGGTGCCGGCGGGCTGGTCGGCGGCGTTCGCCGCGCTGCGGCTGCCCCCCTCGGCCAGCGTCCTGGTGGTGCCGGTCCCGCTGTCCACCTTCACCGAGCCGCTGCGCTGGCAGGCCGACACGGGCGTACCGCGCTCGCTGGTCGGCGGGTACTTCATGGGCCCCGGCCCGCACGGCCGCGGCTACATCGACGGGGACGGCACGCCCCCGGCGGGCCTGTACCTGAACGCCCTGTGGGTCTTCTCCCAGGCCGGCCCGCCTCAGGCCGGCCTGCCCCGGGCGGCGGGCGGGACCGCGCCGAACGCCCGGCCGAACGCCACCGGCAACCTGCCGGTCAAGTCGGTAACCAACACGAAGATGCGGGAGCAGATCAGGGCCTGGAAGGTGTCGGCCGTGGTCGCGGTGGCCGCGCCGGGCTCCCGGCTGGGCCGCTATCTCACCGCGATCCTCGGCTCACCCGCCGTGGCGGCCGGCGACGTGACGGCCTGGCGCATTCCCCGCTGAGGCAGCCGGGCGCCATCCTCAGAGACGATTCATAGAAAAGTCACGGATTCATAACGGGGGCAGAGGTCGTCTGGCGCGTACCCCGAACCGGGCCGGGCACTGTGGTCAGAGCGACCGAAAGGAGTGAGCCATGACCACCATGGTCTGGATAAATGTGCTGCTGGCTGTCCCGTTCATCGCGCTGTGGGCCGGGGTCCCGCTGTGGCTCGTGCTGCGGCGCCCGGACACGAGGCCGGCTCTGGCTGCCGCGGCGCCCGCCGCCCGGCCGGTGCCCGAGCCGCGCGTGCACGCCGCCTACCGCCGCGCCGCCTAGGCCGCACCCATCCCGGTCGCCTCTGCCGTGTGAGAGGCTGCCGGGATGCTTGCTGTCAGCATCGCGTGCGCGGCGGCCGCCGTCGCGTGGCTGTACCTGGTCGCCGCGCACGGCGGCTACTGGCGGACCAGCCAGCGGCTGCCCCGGGTCAGCGGCGAGCCGGACGCGTGGCCGGACGTGGTCGCGGTCGTGCCGGCCAGGAACGAGGCCGAGATGCTGCCGGTCACGCTGCCCGCGCTGCTCGGCCAGGATTACCCCGGCGCGCTGACCGTCATCGTGGTCGACGACGGCAGCTCCGACGGCACCGGCGAGGTCGCCGCGCGGATCGCGGCCGGGGCGGCCCGGCCGCTGCGGGTGATCTCCGGCGCCCCGCCGCCGGACGGCGAGCGCTGGGCGGGCAAGGTGTGGGCCATGGCCCAGGGCCTGCGCGCGGCCGGTCCGGGCCATTACGTGGTGTTCACCGACGCCGACATCGCCTGGGCGGCGCACACGCTGCGCCGCCTGGTGGCCGCGGCCGAGGGCGACGACCGGGACCTGGTCTCGCAGATGGCCCTGCTGCGCACGGCTACCGGCTGGGAGCGTGTCGTGGTCCCCGCCTTCGTCTACTTCTTCGCCCAGCTCTACCCGTTCCGGCGGGTGAACGTGCCCGGCTCGCGGGCGGCCGCCGCGGCGGGCGGCTGCATGCTCATCCGCCGCGGCGCCCTGGAGGCGGCGGGCGGCCTGGCGCCGATCCGCGGCGCCCTCATCGACGACGTGGCCATGGGCCGCCTGATCAAGGGCCAGCGGGGGCGCTGCTGGCTCGGGGTGACCCGGGAAGTGGTCAGCGTGCGGCCGTACCCGCGGCTGGCCAGCCTGTGGCAGATGGTGGCCCGGTCGGCCTACACCCAGCTCCGCTACTCCCCGGTGGTGCTGGCCGGGACGCTGATCGGGCTGCTGTTCCTGTACGCCCTGCCGCCGGCCGGCGCGGTCACCGGGCTGGCCGCCGTGCTGGCCGGCGGGTCCGGCGCTACGGCGGCGGCCGTCACGCTCGGCGCGGGCCTGGCCGGCTGGGCGCTCATGTCGCTGAGCTACCTGCCCATGCTGCGGCTGTACCGGCTGTCGCCACTGCGCGCGCCCGGCCTGCCGCTGATCGCCCTGCTGTACGCGGCCATGACCGCGGACTCGGCCTGGCGGCATTACGCCGGCCGCGGCGCGGAGTGGCGCGGCCGGACGAACCTGCGATGATAAGCCGTGCGGGATCATGGCAGATGAGGTAGGAGGGTGAATACGTGACGATCAGCGTTCAGGGCGTGGTGGCCCACGGTAAGGGCGAGCCGGTAGAGCTGACGACGGTCCTGGTACCCGGGCCCGGGCCGGGGGAGGCGCTCGTCACCGTGCAGGCGTGCGGGGTGTGCCACACCGACCTGCACTACAAGCAGGGCGGTATCGGCGACGACTACCCCTACCTGCTGGGGCACGAGGCGGCGGGCGTGGTCGACGCGGTCGGGCCCGACGTGACGGACGTGGCGCCCGGGGACTTCGTCATCCTGAACTGGCGCGCGGTCTGCGGCCACTGCCGCGCCTGCAGCCGCGGTGAGCCGTGGTACTGCTTCAGCACCCACAACGCGACCCAGAAGATGACCCTCGAGGACGGCACGGTGCTGTCCCCGGCGCTGGGCATCGGCGCGTTCATCGAGAAGACGCTGGTCGCGGCCGGCCAGTGCACCAAGGTCAACCCGGCCATCCCGGCCGCCACCGCCGGGCTGCTCGGCTGCGGCGTGATGGCGGGCATCGGCGCCGCCATCAACACCGGCGCCGTGACCCGCGGCAAGAGCGTCGCGGTCATCGGCTGCGGCGGCGTGGGTGACGGCGCCATCGCGGGCGCCTACCTGGCCGGCGCGCACACCATCATCGCGGTGGACGTGGACGACCGGAAGCTGGAGTGGGCCAAGGGCTTCGGCGCCACCCACGTGATCAACTCGCGGAACACCGATCCGGTCGCCGGGATCCAGGAGCTGACCGGCGGGAACGGCGCGGACGTGGTGATCGAGGCCCTCGGCCGGCCCGAGACCTACAAGCAGGCCTTCTACGCCCGCGACCTGGCCGGCACCGTCGTCCTGGTCGGCGTGCCGACGCCGGAGATGACGCTGGAACTGCCGCTGCTCGACGTGTTCGGCCGCGGCGGGGCGCTCAAGTCCTCCTGGTACGGGGACTGCCTGCCCAGCCGCGACTTCCCGATGCTGGTCGACCTGCACCTGCAGGGGCGGCTGCCGCTGGACAAGTTCGTGTCCGAGACGATCGGCCTGGACGACATCGAAGAGGCCTTCGCCAAGATGGGCCGCGGCGAGGTGCTGCGCAGCGTCGTCAGCCTGTGACCCTGATGGGCCCGGCGGATCCCGCGGCCCCCGCCACCCGCATCGCGATGTGGTCGGCGCCGCGGACCGTGTCCACCGCGCTGATGCGGGCCTGGGAGAACCGGCCGGACACGGCGGTCACCGACGAGCCGCTGTACGCCTTCTACCTGGACCGCACCGGCCTGGATCACCCGGGCCGGAACGCGGTGATCGCGAGCCAGCCCACCGACTGGCGGGTGGTGCTGGCCGGGCTGGCCCATGGCCCGCTGCCCGGCGGCGCGGTGATCGGCTACGCCAAGCACATGACCCACCACCTGCTGCCCGAGGTGGACCGGGCCGCGCTGGCCCCGTTCCGGCACGCGCACCTGATCAGGGACCCGCGCGAGCTGCTCGCCTCCTACGCCAGGGTCCGGGCCGAACCCACCCTGGACGACCTCGGCCTGCGCCAGCAGGCGGAGATCTTCGAGACGTTCGGCGGCCCGGTGGTCGATTCCCGCGACCTGCTCACCGCGCCCGAGGACACCCTGCGCGCGCTCTGCCAGGCGCTCGGCGTCCCCTTCGACGGCCGGATGCGGGCCTGGCCGGCCGGCCCGCGGGACAGCGACGGGGTGTGGGCGCCCTGGTGGTACGCCGGCGTTCTGTCCTCGACCGGCTTCGCCCCCTACCGCCCGCCGGCCGCCCCGCTGCCCGCCCGCCTCGAGCCCCTCGCGGACCGGTGCCTGCCCTACTTCGACCGCCTCTACCACTACCGCATCACGCCGGCCGGAGGTCCCGATGCTGCAAACGTCCGATGAGCGGAACCGCGATCTGGTCGTCAACGTGGGCGGCAAGCTCACCCACCGCGACCGCGCGGCGGTGAGCCCGTTCGACTCGGCCGTCCAGGGCGGCGACGCGGTCTGGGAGGGGCTCAGGCTGTACGACGGCAAGATCTTCCGGCTGGAGGAGCACCTGGCCCGGCTGCGTGCGTCGGCCCGGGCGCTGGCGTTCACCCAGATCCCCTCCGACGAGCAGGTCACCGAGGAGATCCGGCGCACGCTCGCCGCCAACGGCATGCGGGACGGCGTGCACATCAGGCTCACCCTCACCCGCGGTGTCAAGGTCACCTCCGGCATGGACCCGCGGCTCAACCAGGCCGGCCCGACGCTGATCGTGCTGGCCGAGTTCAAGGACCCGGTATACGACGCGGCCGGCATCACGCTGATCACCGCGAGCGTGCGCCGCCCGGCGCCGGACTGCCTCGACCCGAAGATCCACCACAACAACCTGCTGCCGTCGATCCTGGCCAAGATCGAGGCGAACGTGGCCGGCGCCGACGACGCCGTGGTGCTCGACCATCGCGGCTTCATCGCCGAGACCAACGCCACCCACCTGTTCATGGTGACCGGCGGGCGGCTGGCCACGCCGACCACGGCGTCCTGCCCGGAGGGCATCACCCGGGCCGCCGTATTGGAACTGGCCGCCGCGGCCGGGATCGGCTGCGAGGTCGGCGACTACACGCTGCCCCAGCTCTACAACGCCGGGGAGTCGTTCGTGACCGGCACCATGGGCGGCCTCGCCCCGGTCCTGTCCGTCGACGGCCGCACCATCGGCGACGGCGCCCCCGGCCCGGTGACCAAGCGCCTCACCGCCCTCTACGCGGATCTCACCGCCACCACCGGCACCTCCGTCACCTGAGCCGGGGCACGCGCCTGGAGCCGGGGCACGCGCTCAGGCCCGTTCGGGTCAATCGGTCTTGATCGTTCCGTCTTCGAGTTCCAGGACCGAGTCGGCGATGTCGATGAGGCCGGGGTCGTGGGTGGCGACCAGGGCGGTCACCCCCTCGGACTGCACCACGGTGCGCAGCAGCCGCATGATCTGCTTCGCCGTCTCCGAGTCGAGCTGGCCGGTGGGCTCGTCGGCCAGCAGCACCTGCGGGCGGTCGGCCAGCGCCCGGGCGATCGCGACCCGCTGCTGCTGGCCGCCGGACAGCTCGCCGGGCCGTTGTCGAGCGTGCTCGCCCAGGCCGACGATGTCCAGCATGAGCCGGACCCGCTCCTCCCGCTCCTTCGGGGCCATCCCGGCGATGCGCAGCGGCACCCCGACGTTCTCCGCCGCGGACAAGATCGGGATGAGGCCGAACGACTGGAAGATGAACGCCACCGATGAACGCCGGAGCTCCATCCGCTCGCGGGAGGACATCGCGGTCACGTCCCGGTCACCGACCCGCACCTGGCCGCTGTCCGGCAGGTCGAGCCCGCCGACGATGTTCGGCGCGGCAGGCCGTGAGCCGGCCACGAAACCGAGCGGGTCGGACCAGTAGGCCCGGTGGTAGCCGAACGGCGCGCCTTCCAGCGCCGCGGAGATCTTGCCCGGCAGCAGGGAGGTGTACTGTGCGCCCTGGGCGGCG